>ERZ802830.908-NODE-908-length-29072-cov-7.73229_pt1 | contig 29072 bp, 21 predicted proteins | sample MGYA00345654_ERZ802830 | MGnify/ENA primary metagenome ERZ802830 (study PRJEB30503, sample SAMEA104212375) | marine metagenome | biome: Westerlies Biome; feature: [SRF] surface water layer (ENVO:00010504) within the epipelagic zone...; material: water...
GAAAATCAAAGATATTGCAATAAATACAGAGGAACAAAAAGTACAATGAAAACAGATAAGAAAATAATCTTCAATAGTTTTTAATTAAATCATAAAACCCCCTTCTAGGGGGTTTTTTCTTAACATTTTCATAACATACATTTTTTACTTTAAAAAATATATTTTCGCAAATTAAAAATATGAAATATTCGATTTTACTCTTTTTAACGATTTTCTCATCAATTTTGTACTCCCAATCAGGTGTCAGCGGATTGATTATTGACGGAGAATTTAATGATCTACTTCCATTTGCAAATATAATTGTTATTGACACCGGAGATGGTACAACCTCTGATCTGGATGGTAAGTATTATTTGGAACTCAATGATGGTTCCTACACCATAGAGTTCTCATTTGTTGGATATGATAAGAAAAGAGTAACAGGGGTTTTGGTATCAAATAATAAAATTACAAATCTAGATGTTGTACTCGAACAATCTTCAAACGCACTTGAAGAAGTTGTTATAACTACAACTGCACAAAAAAACACAGAAACATCAGTCCTTAATATCCAAAAAAATGCAAATGTAGTTTTAGATGGGTTATCGATCCAAGCAATTAAAAAAGCAGGTGACAGTGATATTGCGTCAGCCGTTAAAAGAGTTCCTGGTGTTTCTGTTCAAGATGGTAAGTACGTTTATGTAAGGGGTTTAGGTGATCGGTACTCAAAAACAATGTTAAATTCTCTTGAGTTGCCAGGAATTGATCCAGATAAAAATACACTTCCTCTAGATATATTCCCTACGTCAATTATTGAAAATATAATCGTACAAAAATCCGCTTCTTCTAAAGTAGCAGCAGACTTCACTGGAGGTGTCGTGAATATTGAATTGAAAAAATTTACATTCGCGCCTGAATATAGTTTTAGTTATTCTGGGGGGTATAATCCCGATATGCACTTTAACAATTCTTTTATTCGTGATAAGACATCTAGTACCGACTGGCGAGGGGTCGATAGTGACTATAGATCCTTAACCCTAGATCCATCAGTTGACTTACCTCCAGCACTTCATTTTTTGCCTGATAGTGATATTCTGACAAAATCTACTCGATCGCTTAGCAAAGTAATGGTGCCATTGAACGATAAAAGTAATATGAATCATTCGTTTAATTTTAGCACATCTAACTCAATTAATTTGTGGGGAGAGACAAAATTGGGATATATTACTTCGATAGGGTACAAAACTGAAGAGCAGTTTTATGAAAGTTATATAGATAATACAGTTCAAAAAAGCGAAGGCATATTACAGTTTTACAGTGAACAAGAAAGTCAAATTGGAGTTGTTAATAAATTTTTGAGTGGTCTTGCTGGAATCACACTTCAAAACAATTCTAATAAAGTTTCAATAAATGTCTTAAGATTACAAAACGGTGAGTCAAAAGTAAGTAACTTAGATAGAGTTGAAAGTGTTGAAAACAATTATTTTGGGGTTGGTAGCACATTATCCTACACTGAAAAAAGCTTGTTGTCAGTCCCTATACAAGGGAAGCATAAAATAAATGAGGGTTTTATAGAATTAGATTGGGCATATTCATTTTCAAGATCTAACTTAAGAGATAAAGACCTAAGAAGGTCAGTCTTTGAAACAAACACTACGCGCGATGTGTTTTATTTTAGTCCTAATCAGGTGAGTGCCCCCTCAAGAATTTGGAGAAATTTAGACGAGGAGTCTACTGCTTTATCTTTCAGTTTAAAACTAAATTTAGATGAAATTGGCACGGAAAGTTCATTGTCTATAGGGACAACCAGAAATTTAAAACACAGAGATTATAACTCTAAGAAATTTGATGTTTGGTTTAATGGAGATTCAACTATACTTGAAGGCAATTCCGACGCATATTTTTATGATGAAAATATTTGGACAAGAGAAAATAAAACTGGGACTTATCTAAGAGGTGGGTTTGAAAGAACAAATATATATGAATCGGAAACTGAGGTCGATGCAAACTTTATTGAAGCTGAGCTTGGTTTTACTAGTGATTTAAAATTTATTTTTGGGGTTAGAAGTGAACAATTTAATTTGATATATACTGGAGAAGACTTGCCCGGAAATAAATACAATAAAGCCTCTTTCATCAACACCTCTGACAACTTTTTATTTGCTAATACAATCGTTGGGTTAAGTGAAGATGTAAACTTGCGTATGTCGTATTATGAAACAACTGCTAGGCCATCATTCAGAGAAGCCTCAACAGCATATTTATATGACCCTGTTTCTGAAACCTTTTTCTTAGGAAACCCTGAAGTAAAACCAAGCTACATTAGTAATTATGATTTGAGATTTGAAAAATTCAGTGAAAAAAATCAAATGTATGCAGTTAGCGTTTTTTATAAAGATTTTCTTGATCCAATTGAAATAACAAATGCAAGTGAAAATTCCCCAAATACTTTTTTGGCAAAAAATACTGGTAGTGCATCAGTAAAGGGCCTAGAGGTTGAGGTAAGAAAAAATATCTTTGATTCACAAAATATACTGACATCCCTCTCATCAAATATTACAATAATCGATGCTAAACAAACAATGTCTGAAGACGAATACAATTCAAAGTACGAGGCTTCCAAAGACGAATTAGGTGATGGAGTGTTAGAAAATGAACGCCCATTACAAGGACAATCTCCTCATATTGTAAACATTGGTTTAAACACAAAGTTGATGAACTATGATTTAGATTTTGGTCTGTTTTACAATGTTCAGGGAGAAACTCTCAGTAAAGTGGGACTAGGTGGAATTCCTGATGTATTTACCAAACCGTTCAATAAATTGGATTTTAAATTAAAAAAATCTTTTGATGGAAAACTAAACAGTAACATAGAGCTCAAAATATCTAACATTCTTGATGATAGAGTTGAAAGTGTATACAGATGGTTGGGAGAGGATTCATTTGTGTTTAATTCTTACAATCCAGGCATTACGTATACAATAGGTTACAAAGTTAGTTTTTAAAAAATGGAAAACATCTACCTGTTCATGCTCATTGCCTTGGCCGTTTTGGCCTTGGCTGACCTGATTGTTGGCGTGAGTAATGATGCGGTAAACTTCCTCAATTCTGCCATCGGTTCCAAGGCCCTTAGCTTTCGGATGATTATGATTGTCGCCAGTGTGGGTGTAGCTGCTGGTGCCATCTTTTCCAGTGGTTTGATGGAGGTTGCTCGAAAAGGAATCTTTAACCCCGAAATGTTTGTCTTCTCCGAAATCATGGTGATTTTTATCGCAGTGATGATTACCGATATCCTGCTATTGGACTTTTTCAACACCCTGGGATTACCCACCTCCACAACGGTATCCATTGTGTTTGAGCTCCTAGGTGCTGCTGTTGCCATGGCGCTATTGAAAATCTACACAGGAGATGCCAATGAACAACTCATCGCCTTTATCAATGTCACAAAAGCCACACAGATTATCCTCGGTATTTTCTTATCGATTGTGTTTGCCTTTTCGATTGGTGCGATCGTGCAATACATTTCCCGTCTGTTTTTGAGTTTCCATTTTCAAGAAAAACCCAGATGGATGAGTGCTTTGTTTGGTGGAATGGCCCTTACTGCCATCACCTATTTTATCATTATCAAAGGGATCAAAGGGACCCCTTACGCTGGCGAAACACTTCCACTTCTTGGCGGTATGACCCTTGGCGAATTTGCTGAAACACAGCTAATCACTGCAGCTTCGTTTGGCGTAGTTTTTTGGACGATCATCAGTATGATTTGGCTTCGCTTTTGGGATATCTACAAAATAATTATTGCTGTAGGAACCTTTTCTCTCGCACTGGCTTTTGCGGGCAACGACTTGGTCAACTTTATCGGCGTCCCCATTGCTGCTTGGCAATCCTATCAGTCGTGGGTGGCTTCGGGTATGGATCCAGCTTTGTTTTCGATGGGTGGATTGGCTGCCAAAGTCGCAACACCAACCCTCTTTTTATTCGTCGCTGGTCTGGTGATGGTCGTTACTTTATGGACATCCACCAAAGCCAAGAAAGTTGTTAAAACAACCATCGACCTTTCGCGGCAAGACGAAACCGAAGAGCGCTTTGAATCCAATGCCTTATCACGTGGAATGGTCAGTGCTTTTATCCGAACAACAACTGTCATCAACCGAATGATTCCTAGCTCGGTTCAAAACCTTATCACAAAACAGTTTACCCAGCCAGTAGTCGAGGAAGCCGTTATCAAAAAAGGAGATATGCCTGCTTTTGACAATGTGCGCGCATCGATCAACCTGACCGTTGCAGCTGTTTTGATTTCGATTGCCACTTCATACAAACTACCGCTTTCAACCACCTATGTTACCTTTATGGTTGCCATGGGAACTTCTCTTGCCGATCGTGCTTGGGGAAGTGACAGTGCGGTCTATCGTGTGGCAGGGGTGATCAATGTCGTCGGTGGTTGGTTTTTAACTGCCTTAATCGCATTTTCGGCTTGTGCCTTGCTCGTCACCTTTATCTATTTTGCCAAGTTGGTTGCGATCATCATTCTGCTTATTTTTTCAATGATTATTTTATATCGCAACTATATCCGGACAAAAAAAGAATCTCAAAGTCTCAAAGAAGAAGATGAGCTCTACATGATCGAAACAGGGTCGGTACAGGGACTCATTGCAGAAAGCGCTTATAATGTTTCTCGCATGGTTCATCGCGCCAATGAGATTTATAAAAACAACATACAGGGTCTTGCCACTGGAAACTTTGACACCTTGAAAATAAATAAACGCAGTGTCAAAAAACTCGAGGGTGAGATCAATAGTCTTCGCGATGAGTTGTACTACTTTATCAAAGAACTCGATGATGACAATGTCAAAGCCAGTAAGTTTTTTATGGGGCTTATCGATTGTTTAGAGGATATGTGTCAATCGTTAGAGCTTCTCAATAAAAAGAGTCAAAAACACGTCAGTAACAAACGTAAAAAAATCAAATACACCCAAATCATAGCCCTTAAAGCCATCGAAAATGAGTTGGAAGACTTGTTTTCTGAAATTCGATTTACGTTTGACCTCAACGACTTTAATCAAATCAAAAACATACTGCCCAAAAAAGAAATTTTAGTCAGCATGATCAACAACCATATTCAAGATCAAGTCAGTCGTACGAGGACAGAAGAATCCAGCCCAAAAAATACAACTCTTTTCTTTTCAGTTTTATCTGAAACCAAAGACTTAGTAACGGCAACAATGAATCTGATTGAGCTTTATTATATCGAATATGACAGCGATGTAGATCGCTTGATCAAGAAGAATTCAGACGATCAAACCCCACCTGATACTATCGACTAACGCATAATGTTTACCTTTGCACATCAGTAATCCCACAGCAAAGGGTTTTAACAAATGGCTATGCAGAGTTTTCGATCCAAAATCAACCCAAAAAGCGATCGCTTCCTCAGAAATAAGGAAGAGATGCAAGTGTTGATTGATGAACTTCAGTCGCACCTGACTGTTGCCAAGACAGAGGGCAGCAAAGCATCGATTGATCGTGCGAGGAAACGAAAAAAGTTTTTGGCTAGAGAACGCATTCAACTTTTACTCGACAAAGAAAGTCCTTTTATCGAGCTGATGCCCTTGGCGGGCTTGCTCCACGAGGGTGGTTTTGGCCCCGGCGGAACCACTGTTGCAGGGGTTGGGTATGTCAACAAACGCCTTTGCATTGTCAATGCAAATCTCAGCACACGCAAAGCAGGAGCTGTTGATTATGCCACGAGCTTAAAAATTCGTCGATTGGGTGAAATCGCTTTGGAAAACAAAATTCCAACCATCAACTTGGTGGAGAGTGGTGGCGCAAATCTTCCCGATCAAGATCGAGTGTTTAACAACTACGGTTCCACTTTCAGAGATATGTCTTTGCGATCCAAGCAAGGGATTCCCACCATATCGGTTGTCTTTGGCAATGCCACAGCTGGTGGTGCTTATGTGCCAGGCATGTCGGACTACACCATTATGCAAAAGGATGCTGCCAAGGTATTTTTGGCGGGTCCCCCACTGGTAAAAATGGCAACCAATGAAGACACCAATGCCGAAGAACTTGGGGGTGCAACCATGCATAGTAACATTTCGGGTGTTGCCGATTTTTTGGCAGATGACGAAATGGATGCCATCAATATTGCACGTCATGTTGTGAAAACCCTCAAGCCACACAAACCACATTTCGAACCCTCAACACCCATAGTGCCGCCACGATACAAGCAAGAGGAACTCTTGGGGATTCTTCCAGCAAACCTCAAAAAACAAGTGGATGTTCGTGAGGTCATTGCGCGAATTGTGGATGGATCTGAATTTACAGAATTCAAAGAAAACTATGGTAAAACCATGATTTGTTGCTGGACTAAAATCGGGGGGTATCCCATCGGAATTATCGCCAGCAATGGGGTCATCTTTGCCGAGTCTGCCCAAAAAGCTACACAGTTTATCCAACTCGCCAACAAGTCCAATCTACCTCTTTTATTTATGCACAACACCACTGGCTTTATGGTTGGTAAATCCTATGAACAGAAGGGAATGATCAACAGTGGTTCACAATTGATCCACGCAGTGGCAGGCAGTACTGTGCCCCACATCACACTGTTGATTGGCAACTCCTATGGCGCTGGAAATTATGCCATGTGTGGTCGTTCATTTTCCCCTCGATTTTTGTTCTCATATCCCAATGTCAAGGCAGGAGTGATGGGTGCTGAGCAATTGGCTGGCGTAATGGAAATCATCAAACGACAGTCGGCTGCTTCCACAAGTCAAAAAGTGGATGAAAAGCAACTCAAAAAGGAAAAGGACGCCATCAAAAAAGATGCACAAGCCAAGGCGAGTGTATGGCATGCCACTTCAGAACTTTGGGATGATGGGGTGATTGATCCGCGCCAGACAAGAGAGCACTTGACCATTGCATTGGCAACTGTCTATCAATACCCTATTGAAGGAACAGACGCTTTTGGTGTGTTTCGGATGTAGCTTATTTCAAAAAAACAGACTGCTCATGAGACTGCTGTGAAGGTTATGACCCACACATCAGGCAATCATCGTCTTCATTTTCTTTCGACTTGGCAATCATCTCTTTCAGCTCACTGGGTGTGAGTGGTTCAACCGCCACTGGCTTTTCAGCAGCTTTAGCTTTGGGCACGGCTTTGGCAGCCGAAGCAGTTGCAGCAACTGATGCTGCTTCAGGAACTTTCTCTTCCTTTTTCTTGTCGAGTGTAAACTTGATTGCATCCACAGCCGACTTGGTTCGGAGATAGTACATTCCTGTTTTGAGCCCTGACTTCCACGCATAAAAGTGCATCGAGGTCAGCTTGGCCATGGTAGCACCCTCCATAAACAAGTTGAGCGATTGTGACTGATCGATAAAATAACCACGCTGGCGAGACATATCGATGATGTCTTTCATGCTCAATTCCCATGCGGTTTTATACAGCTCTTTGATATCGTCAGGGATATTGTCGAGTTGCTGAACCGAGCCATTGGCACGCATCAATTCTTGCTTGAGATCTTCATCCCAGAGACCCAGGTTGACGAGGTCTTCCAACAAGTGCTTGTTCACGACTATAAACTCACCGGACAACACTCGTCGAGTATAGATATTGGATGTATAGGGTTCAAAGCATTCGTTATTTCCGAGGATTTGAGAGGTTGAAGCAGTTGGCATTGGTGCCACGAGCAGGGAGTTGCGAACACCATGCTTTTTGACCTCTTTTCGTAGCGCAACCCAATCCCATCGGCCACTGAGCTCACTGTCTTTGATTCCCCAAAGATTGTATTGGAACTCCCCTTTTGAAATGGGTGATCCTTTATAACTTTCATAGGGTCCTTCGTCTTTTGCCATGTCTTTGGAGGCGGTCACAGCTGCGAAATAAAGCGTTTCAAAAATCTCTTGGTTGAGTGTTTTGGCTTCGTCTGAAGTAAAGGGCATACGCAACTTGATAAAGGTATCGGCTAGCCCTTGCACACCCAATCCAATTGGGCGGTGTCTAAAGTTACTGTTCTCTGCTTCTTTGACTGGGTAGTAATTTCGGTCGATCACCTTGTTGAGGTTTTTGGTTGCACGCACTGTTACTTCATACAATCCTTGGTGGTCAAAGGCACCATCTTTGATAAACATCGGCAAGGCGATGGAGGCGAGGTTACAAACCGCCACTTCATCTGGAGAGGTATATTCCAAAATCTCTGTACACAAGTTTGACGAGCGAATGGTTCCTAGGTTTTGCTGATTCGACTTGCGATTTGCCGCGTCTTTGTACAGCATATAAGGTGTTCCAGTTTCGATTTGTGATTCGAGGATTTTTTCCCACAATTCACGTGCCTGTATGGTTTTTCGGCCCTTGTTATTTTTTTCGTAGTCGAGGTATTTTTTCTCAAACTCATCGCCATGAGAATCATACAATCCCGGACACTCATTGGGACACATCAAAGTCCATGTAGAGTCTTCCTCCACCCGACGCATAAACAAGTCAGGGATCCACATGGCGTAGAACAAATCGCGGGCACGCATTTCTTCCTTTCCGTGATTTTTCTTCAAGTTTAGGAAGTCAAAAATATCGGCATGCCATGGCTCGACATAGATTGCAAATGATCCTTTTCGTTTGCCACCACCTTGGTCGACATAGCGTGCAGTGTCGTTGAATACACGCAGCATGGGAACAACGCCATTGGAGGTGCCATTGGTTCCTGCGATATAGGATCCCGTCGCGCGGATGTTGTGAATTGATAGCCCAATTCCTCCAGCCGATTGAGATATTTTTGCTGTTTGTTTGAGGGTGTCATAGATGCCGTCGATGCTGTCATCTTTCATGGCGAGCAAAAAGCAAGATGACATTTGAGGCTTGGGTGTTCCTGAATTGAAAAGGGTTGGTGTGGCGTGGGTAAAATACCTTTTGGACATCAAGTGATATGTCTCAATTGCAGCGTCGAGGTCATCGAGGTGGATGCCGACAGAAACACGCATCAGCATATGTTGTGGACGTTCAACGATTTGGCCATTGATTTTGAGGAGATAGGATCGCTCTAGGGTTTTGAAGCCAAAGTAATCGTAGCCAAAATCGCGATTGTAGATGATGGTGGAGTCGAGAAGCTCTGCGTTGTCTTTAATGATTTTGTGTACATTATCGGCAAGTAGAGGAGCTTTTTTTCCAGTTCGAGGGTTGACGTAAGTGTACAAATCCGTCATTGTTTCGACAAAGGATTTTTTGGTGTTTTTGTGGAGGTTTGATACAGAGATTCGCGCAGCGAGTTGAGCATAATCTGGGTGTGTTGTCGTCATGGTTGCTGCAGTTTCGGCAGCGAGATTATCGAGCTCGGAGGTTGTCACTCCGTCGTACAAACCTTCGATTACTCGCATGGCAACTTTGACTGGATCAACCAGGTCATTTAACCCATAACACAGCTTTCGTACACGTGCTGTGATCTTATCAAACATGATGGGCTCTTTGCGACCATCTCTTTTTAATACATACATCTTTCCTCCTTTTTTGACAAAAAAACATTAGCCCTTATAGGGACAACTACTCTACTAAATATGTGAAAAAGGACCTTAGAAATCGTCGTCGAACGAGTACTTTTCTTTCTCTTCGGTCTCTTGTTTCAGTACCCCTGCTTTCTGATATTCTGAAACTCGCTTTTCGAAGAAGTTTGTTTTTCCTTGTAGCGAAATCATATCCATGAAATCAAATGGGTTGGTTACGTTGTATTCTTTTTCTAGTTCTAATTCTACCAACAATCGGTCGGTGACAAACTCCAAGTACTGTGTCATGAGTTTGGCGTTCATACCGATCAAACTCACAGGGAGTGATTCGGTAATAAATTCGCGCTCGATGGACAATGCGTCCAAAATAATTTCGCGAATACGTTGGGGTGGTACTTTGTTGATCAGGTGTTTGTTGTGTAGGTGAACAGCAAAGTCACAGTGCATACCCTCGTCGCGTGAGATCAACTCGTTGGAGAATGTCAAGCCTGGCATCAAGCCACGCTTTTTCAACCAAAAGATTGAACAAAATGCTCCTGAGAAAAAGATTCCTTCAACAGCAGCAAAGGCAATAAGTCGCTCGGCAAAAGACTCAGACTCCACCCAACGCAACGCCCAATCGGCTTTGCGCTTGATGGCAGGGAAAATTTCTATGGCGCGAAACAGTTTGTCTTTTTCCGCCTCGTCTTTTACATAAGTGTCGATCAACAATGAGTAGGTTTCCGAGTGGATGTTTTCCATCATGATTTGAAAACCATAGAAAAACTTGACCTCACTGTATTGCACTTCATTCACAAAATTCTCGGCCAAGTTCTCATTCACAATACCATCCGAGGCAGCAAAAAATGCCAAAATGTGTTTGATGAAATAGCGCTCATCGTCATTGAGCTTGTCTTGCCAGTCCGTCAAATCTTGGTGCAAGTCGATCTCTTCTGCTGTCCAAAAACACGCTTCTTGTTTTTTGTACCATTCCCAAATATCATGGTGTTCAATTGGAAATATTACGAATCGGTTTTTGTTATCTTCCAGAATGGGTTCGACTGCTGCCATAATTTTTTTTTGTTTTTGTTATTGTGTTTTTATGTTGAGAAATCAACCTTACAAATCTTCTCTTTTTTTATGAAAATTAAAAGCCATAGTTTTTCACAATGCAATCGTTTTTTTAACATTCGTTCAGTTTTTTCCTACGAAACTCAAACAGCTCTATTTTTTAAAATCCTGTTAATCAATATGTTGCGTTGGTGTATATGGTATAACGTCAGACAGGAATCATTTTTGGTGTTTATTGATTTTTTTTTTGCTTGCTTGCCACACGCTCCAATTCTGCGAACCAATCTGCACCAAATTTTTTCTGTAATGCCTCCGCCACAAAGCGATACAAAGGCATCTGCATTTGCTTTCCATTGGCACAACCAGCACTGCAAATTTGCCAGCGATGATAGTTGACTGCAGTAAATACAGAATAGTCTTTAACACGTACGGGATACAAGTGGCATGAGATAGGTTTTTTCCAATCCACTGCACCTGCTTGGTGGGCTTGTTCGATGCCGCAATGCGCCCAGCCGCGTTCATCAAAAGTGGCGTATGCACAAGCTGCGCCATCCACCAATGGGGTTTCCAAACTCTTGTCTTTGGCCACGATAGATGTGCCTTGTGCGGCAATGGCTTTACGACCTGCTTCGTTTAAAAAAGGAGCGATAGCATCATAGTCCTTTGCCAATTGCTGGACCTCCTCTGCGCTGAGTGGTGCACCTGCTTCGCCCTCCACACAGCATGCCCCTTTGCACTGCGACAAGTCACAAGCAAAGTGTTCTTTCAACAAGTCTTCCGATACCAAAGTATCCCCCAACTGAAACATCTCACAAAGCTACAATAATCAATGGCAAGATTGTATCTTTGCCGCATGTTTGATGTCAAAGAAATTTTTACTGCTGGGATGATTCTGTTTGCTGTCATTGATATCATTGGCAGCACGCCTGTCATCATTGGGCTGCGTCAAAAGGTCGGTCATATCCAGTCAGAAAAAGCATCTTTGGTTGCCCTAGTGATTATGATTGGGTTTTTGTTTGTGGGGGAAGAAATCCTCAACCTCATCGGCATAGACGTCAATTCTTTTGCAGTGGCGGGATCGATCATCATTTTCTTTTTGGCGCTCGAAATGATTTTGGGGATACAGTTTTATAAAGAAGAATCTCCCGAAACAGCATCGATAGTTCCCATCGCTTTTCCAATCATTGCAGGAGCAGGAACCTTGACCACCTTGCTCTCTTTGCGTGCCGAATTTGCTGCTGCAAACATCATTGCTGCTATCGTAATCAATATCCTAGTGGTATATATTGTACTGAAGTCTTCCAAAAGCATTGAACGTGTTTTGGGAAGCTCTGGTATCAGTGTTATTCAAAAGGTATTTGGTGTGATTCTACTTGCCATTGCTGTGAAACTATTTGCCAACAACGCACAACAACTCTTTTAAAACTATCGGATGAAAAAACTCATCATTACTCTTGGATGTATCGCTTTAGGACTGGTTGTCTTCAATCTTTTTTATGTGGACTTTGCTGCGCCTTTGCAAGGCGACAGTGTGGTGGCTCTTGTTGGCATTGTTGCTGGCTTGTGCGCCATTGTTTTACTCGCCCTATTGTGGGTTGCCAAAGCCATACAAGATAAAGTCAAATAGGTTCTCAGAGTTGCACTTCGAGCAGCTCCAGTGCTACCCCTGCTTTTTCTAAAAATTCTAGGCCAGAAGTATCTTTATAGGTTTCGCCATAGACCACTCGCACGATACCAGCTTGATGGATCAACTTGCTGCATTGCTGGCAGGGCGATAGGGTGATGTAGAGTGTTGCCCCTGCACAGGATTGGGTAGATGCTGCCACTTTCATAATCGCATTTGCCTCTGCGTGGAGCACATACCAATGGGTGAGATAGTCATCGTCTTCACAGCAATTGTCAAAGCCTGAGGGGGCGCCATTGTACCCATCCGAAATGATCATGCGATCTTTGACAATCAGTGAGCCAACTTGCTTGCGTTTGCAGTGCGATAGTTTTGCCCATTCGAGTGCCATGCGCATATAGGCAGTGTCGTAGCGAAGTTGTTTTGATTTGTTCATGGCCAACGTTCAAAAATTATAGGGAGCAATATACCAATTATGACACTAGACACCACAAGGATAAAATCACGTCGGCTTCGGCCCCAGACATTGAGCACCAAAAAGGCAAGCAGCAACATCAACACGCCCAATGCGATTTGTGCTGCTTCGATTCCCAAAGCAAAAAACAACAAGGAGCTCCACAGGGGCTGTTCCAGGTCGCGAATCAAGTCGAAATAGCCAGCAAAGCCAAAGCCATGTATCAACCCAAAAAAGAGGGTGACCCACATCACAGTTTTACTACTCTTGAGCCATCTGCGTTGGGCAAAGATCATGTTGTGCAAGGCAGTGGCTGCGATACTCAGTGGGATCAAAAACTCGATCCAAGTGGAAGAAACAGTAAGTAAATCGAGGGAGGCGATGACCAAAGACAGACTGTGTCCAATGGTAAAACAGGTGATGAGCCATAGGAGCTGTTTCCATTCTAAGATCGAAAAGGGCAAACAGAGTGCCATCAGAAACAGCAAGTGGTCATAGCCTTGCCAATCCCACACATGTGAAAAGCCCAATTCGACCAACAACCAAGAATCATTCATCTGACATCAAACTTAAAAAAAACTTAGAATCCACGCTCACTTTTGATTTGTTCGTATGCCTTTTGGATGTTTTGAAATTTTTCACGTGCTGACTTAACATAGGCCTCGCCTAGGTGCTGCACCTTGTCGGGGTGGTGTCTTTTGGCGAGGTCGCGATAGGCCTTTTTGATTTCGGCATCGGAGGCTGATTTGTCCACCTCCAAAATTTTGTAAGCCCCATCGACTTGTTTGATAAACATCGCCTTGATGCTTTCAAAGTCGATTGGGCGCACGCGCAAATAGCGTGAGAAGGACTCGATTTTGAGCCATTCGGCTTCGGAAACAGACCCATCGGCACCTGCAATGCCAAACAAAAAATGGATCAGCTGGAGCCGACTTTCATAACGGGCAAAAGTGGCAAAGTGGTTGCAGATTTGTGCAGCAGAGACATCTGTTTTTTTCATTTCGGAATTGAAGATGCGAAACACTTCATTGGCACGTGCCTTGCCATAGGCCGATACAAAATAGCGCCGCACATAGTTCAACTCTTTTTGGGTGACCTTGCCATCGGCTTTGATGACCAAACTGGCAAGGGTGAGCAGTTTGACCTCAAAGTCACGGGTGTTGATGCGTGTGCTACCCATGTTCGTATAGGCACGAGTATTGGACACCAAGCTCCCCAAGAAATAGCCAATGATGGCTCCCGGCAAACGGAACAGTAAAAATCCGATGAAAGCAAACAACAATGCCATGACACAAAAGTACAAAGAACCAATGCGATTCTAAGTGTACTGTAAACACAAGTTTTTGTCGCGTCCTAGAACTATGGTGTTCAAAAAACTATTCTTTCATAAAGCGATAGTATTTGAACTGCATGTCATTATTGGCTTTGAGCAAATAGGTGCCACTTGCCAAATGCGACACCTCAAGTTGATGTTCTTTTCCTGTATGGATTTGGCTAGAGAGTTGCTTGCCTGTACTGTCATATAATGTATAGTTGACAGTGGTCGTTGAGATATAGCTTATGTGAAGCACATTGGTCATAGGATTTGGATGGAGTGCTATTGATTGTGGAAGCACCCGCTGCATATTGAGGGCCTCTTTGTTGTTCTCATACCAACGGATTTCGGCGGCATTATAGATGCCTGCAACAACATCCATATTGCCATCATTGTCAAAATCGGCTGCGGCAATCGTATTAGCTCCTGGTGCATTATCGTCGATGGTGTATGCGATAAAGCCTTCTGCTCCTTTGTTTTCATACCATCGGATGGTGCCATCGGTATAGGAAGCCGATAACACATCGATATCCTTGTCTCCATCCATGTCGGCTACAGCAACAGCTCGGGCACCCCCTGCATTGCTATCGATGATATTTGCCATATAGTCCCCCTGCTCATTGGTAAACTTTCCTGTTCCGTCATTTTCATACCAAAGGATAGAGTTGTCGGAGTAGGAAGCTGATAGCACATCGATATCTTCGTCTCCATCCATGTTTGCAGTGATGACTGAAGACGCACTTTCTGCATTTCTAAAAATGACATCTATACAAGTAAAGCCATCCACCCCTTTATTCTCATACCAACGGATGGTGTTATCGGCACTGGAAGCCGAAAGTACATCGATATCAGTATCCCCATCGATATCGGCTGTGGTGACTGAATAAGCACCCTCTGCATGGGCAAAAATGGTGTAGTCCGTAAAGCCTTCTTCATTTTTGTTCTCAAACCAACGGATGGAGTTGTCTTCGGTAGAGGCTGAGAAAACATCTAAAACGCCGTTGCCGTCGATGTCAGCTGCGGCAACTGAACGAGCCCCCGTTGCTCCGCTATAGATATCATTCACAGTAAAGATTCCAGAGCCATTGTTCTTATACCATCGGATGGTACCATAGGTATAGGAGGCGGACAGCACATCTGTTATGTCATCGCCATCCACGTCGCCTACAGCAACGGAAAAAGCGGTGATTGCTTTGTCTTCGATAACGTGTGGGCTAAACATCCCACTCCCATTGTTTTCATACCAACGGATGGTGTCGTCATTTGAAGATGCCGACAATATATCGATGTCATCGTCCCCATCGATATTTGCGGTTGCAACTGAACGGGCGCCAATGCTTTCTGCGAGAAGGTGTTTGGTGAAAGTAAATGGTGGTTCTTGCCCAAAAGCAAAGGTAAATAGGAAAGGTGTTATTCCTAAAAAAAGATTGGTTTTGTAGGTTGTATTCATGATTATTTAAAAGTTAATTGTTAATTGTTATTAGTGAATAGGAGGGTATCATTCCTTTGCGTTTTGATTTTCCTATTAACGAATAACTTTTAACCCAATAACTATTAACCAATAACTATGAACCCAATAACTATGAACGATTCACGCCTTTGGCTGCTCTTGTTTGGTGACGAGATATACGCCAACGAGTACCAAACTCATGGCAATCCACTTGATGGGGGTCATAAAGTCAGCCCCAACCAATACAGCATAAACAATGCCGATAATGGGTTGTAAATAGGTAAACACCGACAGAGAAGTGGCCCGCAAATGCCGAATGGCATATACCATCAGCAAATAGGTCATAAAGGTTGTGCCAAGCACCACAAAGCCAATGCGCCACCAAATGGAGAGAGGCAGCTGCTGAAAGTCCACTGCCATCAACTCTGGAAGGGTGAAGGGCATGGTGATCACAAGCCCAATGAGAAACAACCGTTTGAGCAAGTGAATGGTGCTGTATTTTTCGCTCAAGGGTTTTACATAGATCATATAAAGGCCATAAGCACTGGCATTGATGACAAACAAAAAGTTGCCCAGACTGATGTTGGAGGCATTGGCAGTGGCTTGCTGGCTAAACAAAATCAACGACAATGCGCCCAAAAATCCCATGAGTACGCCAATGGCTCGTTTGGGGCGTATGTTTTCTTTGAGGAGTAGGACAGAAAACAAAAAAACCATAATCGGTGTGGTGGTAATGATCACAGTGCTATTGATGGGTGTTGAGTATTCCAACCCCTTAAAAAACGCCAACATATTGATTGCCATTCCCAGTATTGCCGCACGAAGAAAGGCAATGCGATCAGCCTTATCGATCGGTTGTTTGGGGATCAACAATCCGAGTAGCCAAAAAAGGATGGTCGCGCCAATGAGTCGAATACCAATAAAGCCAAACCCCTGTACATAGGTGGGCATCACATCTTTGGCAATCGTATGGTTGAGTGCATAGATGAGCGTTGCGCCTAGCGCAGCGAAGATGGCAAGTGTTCGTTTATCCATGAACGGCCTCTTGCATGGCTGCTACCGTCTTTTTGGCATTGCCCAAATAGAAGGTGTTGTCCCAATGAAGAATGGGTCGTTTGAGACAACTGTATTCGGTTTGCAATAGGTGTTGAAAATCCTTTTCGCCCAGTGTTTTTCCAGCTTTGTTGAGGGCTTGGATCACCCTTGAACGTTTGTTGATCAACTGCTCATAGGACTGCGTGACTTGGTATAGTGCCTCCAACTGCGCAGCGCTAATGGGTTGGTGTTTTACGTCTTGTAGCTTTGTTCCCTCAGGCAAGTCGAGTTCCTTTAGAATTCGCATACAAGTATTGCACGTCGATAAATAGATGTAAGTATTCATAAATTACCCCTTATATATCAGGGCAAAGATGATGATTTTTTTAGGAAAAGGCTGTGGATTTGGGTAGATAGCAATACATTTGTTCTTAAATTTTTTTAATCGATGGGAAAAGAGAATCTTCATTTCAATTCAAAAACCATCCATGGCGGTCAACAGCCCGACAAGGGCTATGGCGCAGTGATGCCACCAGTATATCTGACATCGACCTATGCACAAAGCAGTCCAGGCGATCATCACGGCTATGAGTACAGTCGCACCCACAACCCCACGCGTACCGCGCTCGAGGCCTCGTTGGCAAGTATCGAAAATGGCACAGATGGATTTTGTTTTGGATCAGGCATGGCAGCAATCGATGCAGTCATCAAGTTGCTATCCCCTGGCGATGAGGTTATTTCGACCAACGATCTATATGGGGGGAGTTATCGCATTTTTACCAAGATTTTTCAAGACCTCGGCATCGTGTTTCACTTTGTCGATATGCAAGACCCTGCCAATGTCGCAGCAAAAATCAATCCCAAAACCAAATTGATCTGGGTCGAAACACCCACCAATCCAATGATGAATGTGGTGGATATTACAGCCATGCAAAAGCTGGTTGCAGACAAGGACATCTACCTTGCTGTTGACAACACTTTTGCGTCGCCCTATTTACAGCAACCCCTATCATTGGGTGCAGATATCGTGATGCACTCCGCAACCAAATACCTCGGCGGTCATTCGGATGTGATCTTGGGTGCTTTGGTGGTGCGAGAAGCTGCCTTGGCAGAACGACTGTCGTTTATCCAAAATGCCAGTGGTGCCGTCTGTGGTCCCCTCGATGCTTTTTTGGTGTTGCGTGGCATCAAAACCCTGCATGTGCGTATGCAACGCCATTGTGAAAATGGTGAAAAAATCGCTCGATTCCTCGCCGATCACCCAGCTGTTGACAGGGTCTATTGGCCAGGTTTTGAAAGCCATCCCAACCACGAGGTCGCCAAACGACAAATGAATGGTTTTGGGGGGATGATTTCATTTGTACAACAAGACGATTCTCTCGAAAAAGCAACGCAAACCATCGAAAAATTAAAGCTCTTTACACTGGCCGAATCGCTTGGTGGGGTCGAGAGTTTGGCAGGCCATCCAGCCAGTATGACCCACGCCTCGATTCCCAAAGCCGAACGAGAAAAATCAGGAGTAGTCGATGGACTGATTCGGTTGAGTGTTGGGATCGAAGACAGCAACGACCTCATTGCTGATCTCAAACAAGCACTTGAATAGTCGATTGAAATAATTGCTTATTTTTATTTGATAAAAACTTAACCATGAAACAAATCATCGATCAATTTATTGCAGATGTACAGCATCGCAATCAACACGAGCCAGAGTTTATGCAAGCGGTTCGCGAGGTTGCCGAAACTGTGATTCCCTATATTGTTCAACACGAAATCTATCACGGCAAAAACATCTTGATGCGTATGGCAGAGCCAGAGCGTGTGGTGAGCTTTCGCGTACCATGGATCGATGATTCAGGCGAAATTCGTGTCAACAGAGGCTATCGAATTGAGATGAACTCCGCCATTGGACCCTACAAAGGAGGCTTGCGTTTTCATGAATCGGTCAATCTGAGTATCCTTAAATTTTTGGCCTTTGAACAAGTGTTTAAAAATGCCCTCACAACCCTGCCGATGGGTGGCGGAAAAGGAGGAGCAGACTTCAACCCCAAAGGCAAATCGGATGGAGAGGTGATGCGTTTTTGCCAAAGTTTTATGACCGAATTGTTTCGTCATATCGGCCCCAACAGAGACATCCCCGCGGGAGACATCGGCGTGGGTGGTCGTGAGATTGGCTATATGTTTGGACAATACAAACGCTTGAAAAACGAGTTTACAGGAGTGCTGACTGGCAAAGGAATCAGTTGGGGTGGATCGATGATTCGCCCAGAAGCGACAGGCTATGGCGCAGTGTATTTTGCCAATAATATGCTGGCAACACAATCCGACCAATTGGAAGGAAAACAAGTGGTGATTTCTGGTTCGGGGAATGTGGCGCAATATGCTGCCGAAAAATGTATACAGTTGGGTGCCAAGGTACTCACCCTTTCCGACTCCTCTGGATATGTGTATGACCCCGACGGCATGGATGCCGAAAAAATTGCCTTTGTAATGGATCTGAAAAACAACAAACGCGGTCGCATCAGCGCATATGTCGATGCCTATCCAAATGCGCGTTTCCATGCAGGCAAACGCCCTTGGGAGGTTCCCTGTGATGTGGCATTTCCATGTGCAACACAAAACGAACTCGACGATAAAGATGCCAAACAACTTGCTGACAATGGTTGTTTTTGTATCAGTGAAGGTGCCAATATGCCCTCCACTCCCAAAGCCATCAAAGTGTTTCACAAGCATCAGATGCTCTATGCCCCAGGCAAGGCGTCAAATGCAGGTGGTGTTGCTGTTTCTGGTTTGGAAATGGCGCAAAACTCCCTTCGCTATAGCTGGACAAGAGAAGAGGTTGACGAACGATTGCAAGCCATCATGACAGACATACACAACAGTTGTGTAACCCATGGGAAAGAAGGTGATCATGTCAACTATGAAAAGGGCGCCAATATAGCAGCGTTTGTCAAAGTTGCCGATGCCATGCTCGCACAAGGTGTTGTATAAGTATATGATTTGCACCAAATTTACGTTTACTGTCTTATGAACACCCTACGAATCTTATTATTATTTTGCTCGGCAATTGTCTATAGCCAATATGCTGGCTGGTCTTCTTTTTACTCTTATAATCAAATCACTGGTGTGGTTGGTGCCAACGATGGTCTCGTTTATGGCCTGGCAGAAAACAGCCTGTTTTCTTATGACCCTACTGCCAATGAAGTGGTGCCCATCACAACTGTCAATGGCTTGTTGGGAGATGATATAAACACTCTCAGCATCAGCGATAATTATATGATGGTTGGCTATCAAAATGGAATGCTGGGCGTTCATAACCTCACAGATGGATCAGTGGTTCTCGACAATTCGATTGATCGAAATATTACGATCCCTGGAAATAATAAAGCCATCAACTCGTTTTTACTCAAAGATCAAACACTCTATATCTCTGCCAACTATGGCATCTCGTCCTATGATTTTGTAAACAACCGTTTTATCGATTCTTATTTTTTTGGGGTTAACAATAGTCAAATACAAGTCAATCAAACTGCCCTTGTAGGCACATCTCTCTATGCTGCTACGGAAGAGGGTTTGTACAAAGCCTCGACCGATGATCCAAACCTCGTATTGGAAAGCGCTTGGACCAAAATTGCAGCGGGGCAATGGAAGGCCATCGGCTTGGTGAATAATACCCTTTTGGGGATTGTTCAATCGGGTGGAACAAGCATTTGTAATGCTTTGATCAATGATGTTGCTATAGAGCGTCATCGCGAAAGCGGAACACTGTTGTGGGTGGATGTTAACGAGGATGCACTCATCCTAAGTTTTTCAAACAAAATTCTCAGTTTCGATGCCGATCAGCTTGTCAGTACCCTTGCCACTGCAACCGGCAATTTGAGTGGACAGAAGTTTAGCTCGGCAACACAGTTGGGAGGTAATCTCTTTATTGGTACTTCAGGGTCAGGTTTGCTGTTGCACAACCCCAGCGAAACAAGGGTTGTTAGTCCAAGTGGCCCTTTGCGCAATGATATTTTTGATCTCTCTGTCGTCGCTGATAATCAGATGTGGATTGCACATGGTGCTTTCAGCCAGAGCTACAACCCCTATCCCTTAAATGCCTATGGCATCAGTCGTCTCAGTGAAGAGGGTTGGCAAAATCTTCCGTACAGTTCGTTGAGTGGTGCGCTAAGTATCGTCAGTGTGGTGCCCAACCCCAACGACACAAGCCAAGTGTTTGCCTGCGCCATGCACCAGGGTTTGTTGGAAATCAACAATGGAGTGGTGGGTACTTTGTGGAATCATACCAATAGCGGTTTGGAATCCATAAACCCCATTGAATTTGGCGAAAATCCCAACTACCGCAGTGTTCGTGTTCGAGATGTTGCCTTTGACAGTGAAGGCGCGATGTGGTCAATTACCTCCTTTGTTGCCAAAGGCTTAAAAAAACGTAGCGTCGATGGCAATTGGCAAAGTGTTGATCTCCTGCCTGTGTTGTCATCTCCGAAAAGGGCAGCTGGTTATTCCAAACTCGAAATTTCACCCAATGATGAAATCTATTTTGGCAGCTCGTCTTCAGGGCTGATTGGCTATGCCGAAATCAATGGCACCCCTGTCTTACGATCGATCGGAGTGGCAGAGAATCTGCCTGCCGAAGATGTGCGAAGTGTTGCTCTAGATTATGATGATAACCTCTGGATTGGCACAACTAATGGCTTGCGCGTGTTGTATGGTGCCAGTCGGATGTTTACCCAAGAGGTTTCGGCAAGTACTGTTGTTTTGGAAGAAGGAGGAAATGTGGGCGAACTGCTCGCCAACCAAAACATCAAAGCGATTGAAGTGGATGGAAACAACCAAAAGTGGGTCGCCACCGATGGGGCCGGGGTGTTTCTCTTTGCAGAAGATGGCAAAAAAACCATCCATCACTTTACCAAAGAAAACAGCCCTTTACCAACCAACTTTATACAGAATTTGGCGTATGACAATCAATCTGGAAAAATCTTTATAGCCACCTCTAGTGGTCTTGTTGCTTTTCAAGGCAATGCCTTTGCGCCATCCGAAACCTTGGAGAATATAGAGGTATATCCAAACCCCATACGCCCTCGATACACCGGACCACTCACCATTCGTGGCCTCCAAGCCGATTGTGTAGTCAAAATCACAGATATCGTTGGCAATGCTGTTTATGAAACCACCTCCACAGGGGGGAGTGTACAGTGGGATATGAATTCATTTTCAGGTAAACGCGTGCGTTCCGGCGTATATCTTATTTTTGTGACAACCAAAGACGGAATGGATAGTTCCGTTGAGAAGGTTATGATCATCAACTAATGCTTGTCACAACAGAGGCAATTGTTTTATCGAAAATCAACTATAGCGAAACGAGTCTGATTGTGCGTTGCTATACCCTTAGTGATGGGGTCAAGTCTTATCTCGTCAAAGGATGTAAGCAAGGTCGGAATGGGAAAAAAAACGCTGCCCTTTTTCAGCCACTCAATCAACTTGAAATCACCTCTCAACACAAAGCAAATTCGAGTCTTTCCATTCCAAAATCAACAAAAATCAGCAACCCCTACCAAACGATTCCCTATGCAATGGACAAGCTATCGGTGGTGTTGTTTTTGAGTGAAGTGTTGTCTGCTGCCCTCAAAGAAGAAGAAGCAAACCCATCGCTATTCCAGTTTTTGTCCAACAGTTTGTCTTGGTTTGATGTGCAAGACAATGCTGCAAACTTCCATATCTTCTTTCTTCTATCCCTTACCAAACACTTGGGGTTTTTCCCTGATATAAACCATCAAAACCTACCCTATTTTGATCTTGAAAATGGATGCTTTACAGCGCATAAAAGCGCACATTTGGTTGATGATGCTACAATGGTTTCTGTTTTAAAATCTTATTTAGGCACAACTTTTGATGAGTTGAGCGAGGTTTTGGTGTCAAAACAGAACCGAAAACAGATGCTCGAAGTTTTGATGAGATATTATCAAATTCATTTGCAAGGGTTTTCAAGACCAAAATCACTGAACGTATTACATGAGATTTATTCATAAGCTGAGTGTACTTTTTTTTGGACTTTGTCTCATGAGCCTACATGGTCAAACCATTCGGGTGGTTGATGCAGTCACTGGCTATCCCATCCAAGATGTCGTTGCTTATGACGCCCTCACAAAAAACAATGCCACGAGTGATGCTGATGGACAACTCGATTTGTCGGTTTTTTCAGCCGATGACGAGGTGTTTTTCGAGCATATTGGATATGAAAGCCTGATGGTTGTTGTATCGAAAGCCCAACGCTCAAAACAGATTTCCCTTTACCCAGACACCCAACGCCTTGGAGAAATTGTGCTATCAGTCAGTCGAACAAAAGATGAGAAAAAACGAGTGTCCAAACAAGTTGCCATCCTTTCCGATCGTGATATTGCCTCGATTGTTCCCAACACCAGTGCAGAATTGCTACGCGAAGCCCCTGGTATTCGCATCCAACGCTCACAAGGTGGTGGTGGAAGCCCTGTGATTCGAGGGTTTGAAGCCAATCGTATCCTATTGGTGGTCGATGGTGTGCGAATGAATAATGCCATCTATCGATCGGGGCACCTGCACAATGCCATTTCCATCGACCCCTTTTCTTTGTCTCGAGCAGAAGTCGTGTATGGCCCCTCTTCTGTAGGCTATGGCTCTGATGCCCTCGGCGGTGTGGTGCATTACTTTACCAAAGAACCCCGTGTTGGTGATGCCCAACCATGGCGTTTTTTTATTGCCAATAGCTATGATACTCGTCACGAACACAGCATCAATCATGTCGATATCACTCATAGCAACGACAAATGGGCTAGTTTGACAAGTGCGAGCTATTCCATTTTTGGGGATATCTATATGGGTCGCCAACGCAATCATGGGTATGCCGACTGGGGGTTGGTGTCAGAAATTTCTAAAAATAATCGCTACTTTTTCCAAGACCAACCACAATCAAATCCCAACCCCAATCGCCAATACAATACGAAGTATGACCAAATCGATCTCATGCAAAAACTGGTGTTTCAACCAGATGCCGAAAACAAATGGGTACTCAATCTTCAATACTCCGAATCCTCTGATATCCCTCGCTTTGACAAGCTGGCAGAGCGAATGGACGATGAACTTCGTTATGCCACATGGTTTTATGGCCCTCAAAAGCGATTGCTGATTTCACCAAAATACAGTTTTACAACCTATAAAAAATGGTTGAGAGAAGGCGTGATTACCCTTGCATATCAACAAATTGAGGAGTCGAGAGTGCAACGCAAATTCGGGAGTTTGCTGCGCGAAAGTCAAATCGAAGACTTGGATGTGTTTAGTGCCAATGCAGATTTTAATGTTGCCCTTGACCCCTCCAAAAAACTGGCCTATGGCTTTGAAATGACCCACAACGAACTCACGTCGATTGGGTACAGCCAAAACTTGGTTGTCGATGGGAATACTATCATTGGTCTGACAGACTATACACTCATTCCATCGCGATACCCAAGCAAAGGGGGTTATTATACCACCCTGGCTGCCTATGTAGATTACAAATGGAACCTCGATGAAAAAAACACCCTGAATGCAGGGGCTCGTTTGACCAATACCAGACTCAAAGCCGAGTGGAGCGAGCAAGCACTCGTCGACAGTCGCTTGGGTAAAACAACCAACAAAAGCAATGCCCTCAATATGTCTTTTGGCTATGTTTATCGTCCGAATGATCAATGGGAACTTCGGTCGGTGTTGGCAAGTGGTTTTCGCGCACCCAATATCGACGATATGGGCAAAATACGTGAAAAACAAGGGAAACTCACTGTGCCCAATCCTGAGCTAAGACCAGAATATGCCTACACAGCTGATTTGGGTATTACTCGATATTTTGATCAGCGAGTATCTTTTGTACAGGCCAACCTGTTCTATACGATTTTGTCGAACTACATCGCTCGTCAACCCTATATGTTGCCCTTTGATCTGTCGTCTGATAGTTTTGCCACCATCACCCATTCAGGAGATGAATTGGAAACTTGGGCAAATACAAACGTAGGAGAAGCAACCCTACGTGGCGCTAGTTTGCAATGGCAAGCAAAGCTGAGCAAAATCGTCAACTATGGTGGTCATATCAATTACACCCACGGTGAAACACGAAAAGATAAAATCCCCGTTGCATCCATTCTCCCATGGCAAGGCACACAGTCTTTGTCCCTCAAAAAAGATCGCTTGCAGGGGCAGCTCTCCTTTGTTTTTGCAGGAAAAAAACACCCCAAAGACTACAGTAGTGGTGGTGAAGATGGATTGGAAGAAACACCCATCATCGGTCGTTCTGACACCACTGGTGAAATCGAATATGCTGGAACACCATCATGGCATCGCTTTGATCTGCGTTTGACCTACAACATCAATGCAACAACCAAAGTAGGTGCAGACCTCCACAATCTATTCGATGTGCATTACAAAGAATTTGCGTCGGGTATCTCTGCACCTGGACGTAGTTTACGCCTGCGTTTACAGTACAGGTTCTAGGTCCAAAAGCCCTCAACTTTTAGGGAAATTGGTTACTTTCGCAACTTATTACAAACTATGGCTTTTCCGTCGTATAAAAATTTAGATCTCGTATCGGTTTCCAAGGATATCCAACGCTATTGGGAAAGAGAGCTGACATTTGAAGCGAGTGTGAGTACTAGAGAAGGAAGACCCCCTTTTATTTTTTATGAAGGCCCTCCTTCTGCCAATGGCTTACCAGGGATTCACCATGTGATGGGACGTGCCATAAAAGATATTTTTTGTCGCTATAAAACCCAAAAAGGTTTTCAAGTCAATCGCAAAGCAGGATGGGATACCCATGGCCTACCCGTTGAGCTGGGTGTTGAAAAAGAACTCGGCATCACCAAAGAAGATATCGGAAAGACCATCAGCATCGATGAATACAATGCCGCCTGCCGTGAAGCAGTGATGCGATACACAGATGTCTGGAGCGATTTGACCAAACAAATGGGGTACTGGGTGGATATGGACGAGCCATACGTTACCTATACCTCCAAGTATATGGAGTCGGTGTGGTGGTTGCTCAAACAACTCTATGACAAAAAACTCATTTATAAAGGATACACCATCCAACCCTATTCCCCAAAAGCAGGAACAGGATTGTCTTCACACGAGCTCAATCAACCCGGCTGTTATCAAGATGTAACAGACACAACAGTCACTGCGCAATTTGAAACCCTCAACGAAACACTGCCCCCTCAACTTCAAGACGAAACCCCACTGCATATATTGGCATGGACAACCACCCCTTGGACCTTGCCATCCAATACCGCGCTCACTGTTGGGCCCTCAATCGACTATGTGGTCGTTTCCACTTTTAATCGTTACACCCATCTCCCCATACGTGTGCTACTCGCCAAAGATTTGGTATCAAAGGTGTTTGCAAAAGTCTTTCAACAAGTCGAAGCCAATGATGACTTGCTGTCTTACGACAAGAAAGGAAAAAACATCCCTTACCTCATGACTAATGAAGTCAAAGGTGCTGCGCTCGTTGGCATTCGATACAAGCAATTGTGGTCCGATGCACCCCTGCCACACAACACCCCAGAACATGCTTTCCGAGTGATTGCAGGTGACTTTGTCACCACTGATGACGGTACAGGAATTGTCCATACCGCCCCTACCTTTGGTGCCGACGATGCAGTAGTCGCCAAACAAGCAACCCCAGAAGTACCACCTATGCTGGTTTTGGATGAACACGAACAACTGGTTCCACTGGTCGATCTGCAAGGTCGTTTTCGAAAAGAGCTTGGATCACTCGGTGGAAAATATGTCAAAAACGAATATTACGACGATGGTCAGGCCCCCGACAAATCTGTTGATGTCGAAATTGCCATCCGTCTGAAAGAAGAAAACAAAGCCTTTACTGTTGAGAAATATGTGCACAGTTATCCCAACTGCTGGCGAACAGACAAGCCTGTGCTATACTACCCCCTCGATTCGTGGTTTGTGAAAGTCAGCGATAACAAAGAACGCCTTGTTGCGCTCAACAACAACATCAATTGGAAACCAAAATCAACAGGTGAAGGGCGCTTTGGAAACTGGCTCGCCAATGCCAATGACTGGAACCTTTCACGCTCTCGATTTTGGGGCATTCCCTTGCCGATTTGGCGAACGGAAGACAATAGCGAAACAAAATTCATTGGATCGATTGAAGATCTTCAAGCAGAAGTCGATCGGGCAGTTGAAGCTGGGTTGATGCAAACAAACCCCTTTGCAGATTTTGTCCCTGGCGATATGAAAGACGAAAACTATGACCAAATCGACCTGCACAAAAACATCGTGGATGGGTTGGTTCTTGTCAGTTCAACAGGAGAAGCCATGCACAGAGAAAGCGACTTGATCGATGTGTGGTTTGACTCTGGCTCCATGCCCTATGCGCAATGGCACTATCCCTTTGAAAACAAAGACAAAATAGATGAGGCAGTCGAGTTTCCTGCTGAATTTATCGCCGAGGGTGTTGATCAAACAAGAGGGTGGTTCTACACCTTGCATGTCATTGGTGGGTTGGTGTTTGACAGTATCGCCTATAAAAACGTTGTTTCCAATGGACTTGTGCTGGACAAGAATGGACAGAAGATGTCCAAACGCTTGGGCAATGCAGTTGATCCCTTCGAAACCCTAAATACCTATGGCGCAGACGCAACTCGCTGGTATATGATCAGCAATGCAAACCCTTGGGACAACCTCAAGTTTGATGTGGAAGGAATTGCCGAGGTGCGACGTAAATTTTTTGGTACACTATACAACACCTATTCTTTTTTTAGTTTATATGCCAATATCGATGGGTTTTGCTATAAAGAAACAGATATCCCTTTGGACAAACGACCCGAACTGGATCGATGGATTTTGTCAGCACTTCACTCACTCATCGCTCAAGTAGATGAGCATTTCGACAACTATGAACCCACCAAAGCCGCTCGGTTGATCTCCTCATTTGTGACCGAAGACTTGAGCAATTGGTATGTTCGTTTGTCGAGAAGACGATTTTGGAAAGGAACCTATGAGGAAGATAAAATTTCAGCATATCAAACCTTGTATACATGTTTGATTTCTGTTGCAAAACTCATGGCACCCATTGCACCCTTTTATGCAGATCGTCTGTATCAAGATTTGGATGCAACCACTGAAAAAGAGCAATATGCTTCTGTTCACTTGGCTTATTTTCCAACTGCCAACAACCAATGTATTGCAGCTGGTTTAGAGAAAAAGATGCAGCTTGCACAACGCATCGTTTCTTTGGTGTTGTCGATTCGTAAAAAAGAAAAAATAAAAGTGCGTCAACCCCTTCAAAAGGTATTGATTCCTGCGCTAGACAGTCAAGAAAAACAAGCCATTTTAGAAGTCTCGGATCTGATCGCTGCAGAAGTCAACGTCAAAACGATCGAAATTCTTGACGATGCTTCCTCGATTTTGGTGAAGGAAATCAAGCCAAATTTTAAAACCCTTGGCCCTCGATTTGGTAAGGAAATGAAGGCTGTTTCAGAGGCGATTCAGGGACTAAACGATGAACAAATTCAAAGCATAGAAAAGCAAGGGTCAATTGCGATTGAAATTAATGGGAAAAATACTATTTTAGATGCTTCAGATGTAGTGATTCAATCCAAAGATATTGAGGGTTGGTCGGTAGCATCAGAACAAGGAATAACAGTCGCTTTGGATTGTAGCCTAACAGAAGATTTGCTTCTCGAGGGCATTGCGAGAGAGCTTGTCAATCGAATTCAAAATCTTCGAAAAGACAAAGGGTTTGAAGTGACTGATACCATTACTGTAACACTAAAACAAGACAAACAGTTGGAACGTGCAATAGATGCCAACAAAAACTATGTAACCAGTGAAGTACTGGCCGAAAATATCTTATTTGTTGATACAAATCCCCAAGGAGAGCCCCTATCATTTGATGATATCAAAACTGAGATTCGCTTAGATAAAACCAAATAAAAAAGAAAATGAAAACAAACGAAATCAACCGATACCCAGATAAGGATCTTGAGGAATTCAAAGGATTAATCGAAGAAAAAATCGCGAAAGCACAGCATGATTTAGAACTGATCAGAAGTGCTTATATGAACAATAGCAACAACGGCACAGACGATACCTCTCCAACCTTTAAGGCTTTTGAAGAAGGGTCAGAAACCATGTCGAAAGAGGCCAATACTCAACTGGCAATTCGGCAAGAAAAATTTATTAGAGATCTAAAAAATGCCTTGATTCGCATCGAAAATAAAACCTATGGTGTTTGTCGGGTCACTGGCAAGCTCATCAGTCCCGAACGACTAAAATTGGTGCCACACGCCACTTTGAGTATCGAGGCAAAAAACATGCAGAAATAGCATAGATGACCCTCAAAAAATCTCTGTTCCTTATCGGTATAGTGCTGCTGCTTGATCAGTGTTCAAAGTTCTATATCAAACTCAACTTTCCACTGAGTATTTACAGCTCAGATGCCATCGTTGACTGGGGATGGTTTCGCCTGCTTTTTCTTGAAAACAAAGGCATGGCATGGGGTACACGATTTAGTGACTTCATGCCCTTTATTTCTGACGATACTGGCAAGCTTCTGCTATCACTTATTCGCATTGCTGCTGTGAGTGTGTTTGGCTATATGCTTTGGGATTCAATCAAACAGCATCAACACAAGTTATTGTTTATCTCTGTTTGT
>ERZ802830.909-NODE-909-length-29050-cov-8.03452_pt1 | contig 29050 bp, 24 predicted proteins | sample MGYA00345654_ERZ802830 | MGnify/ENA primary metagenome ERZ802830 (study PRJEB30503, sample SAMEA104212375) | marine metagenome | biome: Westerlies Biome; feature: [SRF] surface water layer (ENVO:00010504) within the epipelagic zone...; material: water...
TCCCAAAAGGTATTCCATCGATCCTGGTTACTGTTCGTCGATATGAACTCAACACCAGCAAGAAGGGTATGTTCCAACCCACCCGTTTCCAGCTCGCCAACTAAACTCCCTGACAGTATCGTGTTCTCGCGCGTCGTCGTGTCTACGTAACCATCTAAGGTAACCACGCCCGGACTAGCGTCCTGATTGTAAGAGGACGCATAAAAATTCTGGTAGAGCTTGTCGTAGTCACCATAAAACGCTGACAGATTACCCTTTAAGGTGTCGGAGAATGTGTGTTGCACCACCGCACGCCACAAGTGGGCTTTGAGCTCTGTAGTGTTCACATCGGCATCGCCAAAAACAATGTCCTGGAAGGACTCCACTGGCCGTCCGTTTGAGCCCGTTGGGATACCTCGATCGATGAAGCGTTGGTGATCAATGTATTCGTATGACAGATCAAATCGGCTATCACCTGCCTCAATTCTCAACGTCGGGTTGATTCCTAGTCTCTCGCCGTCGTAGAAATCTCTGTGATTATCAAGACTCTCCAACATCGCGTTTACTCGAAACGCGGCAGTCTCGTTAATCACAACGTTAGTGTCGATTTGACCGCCCACTTCCCCGAGACTATCCGCACTGACTTGCGAAGCCGTGAACGACTCGTCCAGCAGCGCTTTTTTCGTAACTCTGTTGAGCACACCGCCCGTTCCACCGCGTCCGAACAAGAGCGCGTTGGGGCCCCTAAGCACTTCAACCTGCTCTAAGTTATATAGCGGTCGAAAGTACTGCACGTCATCTCGCACACCATCAATGTAGAAGTCAGCAGTAGACCGAACACCCCGGAAAACAACCGCGTCTCGATGGCCTTCCCCCTGAGATGTCGTGACCCCCGGCAAATAGTTGATCACTTCACCGATGCTATTAAAGCCACGCGCTCGAATGTCTTCCGCAGAGACAATGCTCAGGCTTTGTGGCACATCCAAAATTGGCGTCGGAGTTTTCAGAGCGTTAATCGTGTCGGTGTATAGGTGCTGCCCTGAAACCAGTACCTCTTCGATCACTTGGTTTTGAGCTGTGTCTACTTGCTGCGCCAAAGCCGCGCTAGACATTAAGCAGCTGGCCACACTTACACTGACGAATTTTTTTGGGAACATTGGACTACTCTCTTTGTTGTTATCGTAAATGATAATGATTCGCATTTATAATTGCAATAAGAAAGTTCGCTGCTATTTTTATGACATAACACCCATCAAGGTCGCGCAGTGCATGCGACACATTAAGGCGCGGATAGATAGAGGTTTAGGAAGTTCGCCCGTGACGCATCATCAAATAAATGGCAGCGTGGGGGTGAGAAGAAATAGGACTGCTTTTCAATCAACCATGGAGGGAATACAGAATCGATAGTCCTTGGTACCGCTGGTAATGCAGTACCTGACCACCTTGGGGCCGTCGCCATCATCACGAACAATGCCGGAGAACGGTGTCATGCCGGTATACCGACCAATCTCCCCCTTTGAATCAACATCACCTGCAAATCGGTAGCCATAGGTCGCTTCAACACGGGCAGCCGGAACACGACCCTCCAGTCCCCGATAACACTTAAGATTTTCAAAAATGACCGACTCTGGGTCACCCATTCGCTGTGTAATGAAGGGGGTAGCGACAGCCAGACAGGTTTCCTCTGACATGGATAAGCCAAAGTCAGCAGCGTCTATCTCCTGCTCTGTCGGCGCTGATGAACAACCCGACATGACGACTGCCAACAAGATCATTGATTGCCAAAGCTTCATGACGACGCATTCCTATAATAGGCTTCACCCTTAACAGTAGACAGAGATCTGCAATCAAACAAGCGCAAGGCGTAGCTCGGGGGATGGTTCATGGTGTGGATTGGGAGTGTTTTGCTATCGGCGCTGGTCATGTTAGTTACCTACCTGGCACCGGCAGCGGAGATCGCCGTTACCAGTGATTCGCCGCCCGGGTTTTTACTGCTATGGACGCGCTACTCAGCACATCTCGCCTTCGTTTTTCTCTTATTGGCCTTCTCTGCTAGCACCCTAAAAGCCTTTGCAAACAGCGCGCAAACCCGAGGGTGGGTGAAATACCGAAGACAGCTAGGTCTGGGATTTGCGACTGCGCATACTTTCCACTTGGTGGCGCTCATCTTGTTTCTCAGCAACCTGGAAGGCTACAGCGTCGATACGTCTGTTGCAGTAGCGGGCTTCGGCTATGTGGTCACCGCCTTGCTAGCGGTAACCTCCAATGATTACAGTATTAATCGACTAGGCCCTGCTAAATGGAAGCAACTCCACTCAGTCGGGATTTCCATACTAATGCTGTACTTTTTCGTCGCCTTTTCTGGCCGATTGCTGACGGACTTCGCCCCGATCTACGCAGTTTATGTTGCTCTCATCGCGACAGCTGTCGTCGCAAAACTCAAGGTAAAGCGACGCATAATGACGGCCGCTACTGACTGAAGTAGACGTTCCGCAGGAAAATCGTTTTGTCGGGTGCTTTCTCCTGACTGAGGAAGGCAACGATATTGGTAACGTCGGTCATGTCCGTACCACCATCGATCTCAGCTATGGGTAAACTAATTGACCGCCAATCCCCATCGATCTCGTAATCAGTTCCCGGCCCGAAGCTCGCAAAGTTATTCACTTGGTCGCCACGCAAGAAATTTCCCGTCTGGAAACCCAGCCTGAAGTTCACATCGCTACTGCCACGGATATCAAAGTGCATCTGCCCCTGACGGAACTTCGATAAGTTCTCGCCAACATCGGCATCGAGCTCGAGACTGGCACCCCACCAGTCACCGGCGCGCGTCTCAACGCGGACCTCGCCATCCGGCAACAGTTCAATGGCAGTCGTTCCCTCCCATGGGGTCAACTTTAATGCAGCGCTAGGCGCACTCGCATCCAAATCAGCATTAGAGAACTGGTTGTGTACTACAAGCAATTTTGGTTCGGTAACTACCTCGCCCGGTGTGCGATCAGGGTTTGCTGTCTCTATTCTCCGTACCGCCATCTGGCTTCGAAACGGAGGCGTCATCGCACTTGCTAGCAGCGCCTCTCGGTCACCGCCAAAGCTCTTTCGCAAGGGCTGGCCATCGCGGGTCAAATCAGCAAAAACGCCACTATCAAACTCATCCCACAAGATGTATTTCACTTCGTTGTTGAGCGTGATCAAGCCGAAGTGGTTTTCGGAGTCTCCAGGGCTATCTGCCTTTTTCCACTGCTCATCAAAGGCCTCAAAGTAAAAGAGCGAAATGCCCTCCTCATCCGTCCAGTCACGCAACAGATCGTGAAACACTTTCTGTTTGAACTCATCGGCTGCTTTCGAGCCCGAAGCTCCGTAGGCTGTTTCGTCGATGCTCGCCCAGCCTGTCTCTCCAATATGCATGGGCTTGCTGACGCCGACCGACGCCATGTACTCAGCCACAGCGGAATACTGTTTTCTTGCGTACGCGATGGCGCGCTGCATTGTCGCCTCAGTCATCACTTTGAACGGCAACGACTCTTCTTCAGGAAGCACGCCCCAGAACGAGGGGTTATAAAAAGAATCGTGGAATGGGTAGGTGTGAACCGAAACAAAGTCGACAGCCCTCATGAGCTTCGTGAGCTCGTCAGTGCGGTAAATCGGATTACCGCCACCCCAAGATTCATAGTTATCTGAGGAAGTGATCCATACGTCGGGAGTAAGCGCGCCCGATGCTTTTGCTTCTTGCAGGTGGTTGACCCATTTCAGGATCGTTTTGGGATACACAAAGTAGGTCACCGCCCACTGGACCATTGCCTCGTTGCCAACGGCAATGGCCTTTACGATATCCGGGTACTCATTCGCCAAGCGGATGGCAGTCGCAATCTCTTGGCTGTTGTTTTCGACATTACCTTGAGTGTGGTCCGGGCCCGTACCCTCAACCCAGGCATTCGTCTCTGGATTCCATATAGCCTCGGTCCAGGCGTTCTTCGACTCGATCCAAGCACCGAGCATGACGTACATTTCGAAGCTAGGATCGTCAGACTTTACCTCACGAATGGCCTGCAGCAAGCGCTCGGCTTGAGGAAATTGGGACGTGTTGTAAGTGCGCAATAGCTTGATATCCATTGCACCCAGAATTTTCACATCATCAATCAATTGCTCAACTGTCGGTCCATCCTCACGACTTAATCCACGGTAGCCGCCATAGGAAATCGCTTGGTAATCAGGATTTCCAAATATCATCTCAGGCGCTGGGCTCGAGACACCCTGCTTGTCGACAGTACAAGAGGCCAGCGGGAAACAGACAACAACAATGATGAAGACACAGCGCATTAAGGCTTGCATACGAAACGGACCGTTGTAGAGGAGAGTGAATAGTATGAAGTTGCGCGCGTTCTGGCGCAGTAATAACGAAATTGACCGACCTTATCGGCAACCCACTTCATCGCAAATCGTCGCGTAGCAGAATCAAAAAAGGGGCCTCAGCCCCCGTCTTAAAATCAAGTTGTGCTCCGTCTTAAGGTAGTCGTAGTCATCGAGTAACGATTGTGGCCCTAGCCAATGCCTTGCATAAGAAGCGTCGTAGCTACACACAGCATCACCAACCAGGTCACGATGTTGCCGACCATGCCAAAGATGTTTGGCACCTTCGCTTGCTGGATACCGTAGGCGTGAAAGACACGCGCCACGAAGAGTGTGCCACCAAGAATGCTGATGGTTTGCGCCGATGCACCCATCACTGCCATGACACCCAGCCCGACCAAAATAATCGGAACGTATTCCGTGTTATTGCCATGTGCTCGTACCGCTTTTTCAAGTGCGACCGGGTCTCCCGAGTCTCCCTTGAAACGATGGCGCACCACGTTAATCGCTAGTACCAGTGTAAGAAGAAGGTTGAGGCCGACATACAGTGCCAGCGCGCTAGTTTGTGCTGCTTCCATCCTGCTTGATCTCCATGAACAGATGATGAGTAAACCGGCTTTTTGTTTATTTAATCGCTAACCGGCATCATTACTGTGCCTTTATTTTAAGGCGCCGTAAACGATGTTCTTCAGCTGGCCACGAAAGTTGAAAGTCGATGATGGTATCAGCTGCGTCATGAAAATCACCTGCAGATCCTCCTCGGGATCAACCCAAAATATCGTCGATGCTCGTCCGCCCCAATAGAAATCTCCGGCCCCCACAGTGCACGACGCAACCTCATCTAATGTGGAGGCAAAACCGAGACCAAACCCGACGCCCTCGTTAGCCGTTTCAGAAAACGCCCCCAGCGCCATCTGAGCCAGCGACCTACCGCTCATCAGGTGATTGGCCGTCATGAGCTCCAGTGTTCGGCTCCCCAATAGCTGATAACCGTTGAACTGCCCTCCCTGTCGCAACATCTCGCAGAAGGCCATGTAATCAGCGGTAGTACCAACCAAGCCACCGCCGCCAGAAAAGAAGTTTCGTTTGTATCGGTAGTGACTGGTGTGAGGGTCGTCCTCGAGTAATACCTGTTTATCCATCGATCGCATGTAACACGCTGCAAATCGATCAAGCTTTTCGTCAGAGACACGAAAACCAGTGTCTACCATCCCAAGTGGCTCGAAAATACGTTCACGCAGGAACACCTCGAAGGGCTGGCCAGAAATAATTTCAACGAGCGCGCCACACACATCGGTGGCAAGGGAGTAGCACCACTTGTAGCCGGGGTCATAGAGCAGAGGAACACGTCCCAACTTATCGGCAAACTCGAGTAAGGTCTCACCACCACCTCGGGCGATGCCAAGATTCTGATACGCCTGATCGACGGGACTCTCTAAACCAGGCAACAGACCACCGTAGGTCAGACCCGCCGTATGACTCAATATGTGTTGCATGGTTGCCGGATTGGCCGGACGGCGCGTCACCATCTGCCCCCCCTCTTCACGCTCCCACACTTCCTGGCCTCGCCACGAGGGAATGAATCGATGCACCGGATCCGTTAGCTGAAAACGGCCCTCTTCCCAGAGCATCATGAGTGCTACGGATGTGATGGGTTTCGACATCGAGTAGATGCGAAAAATCGTGTCCTCCTGCATGGGTTTGCCGCGCTCACGATCCATCAAGCCCATCGAATCGAAATACGCCGGAATACCATGTCGAGAGACAAGCACCTGACAGCCCGGTATTTTTTCTGGCTCGATATAACTGCGCCGAAGGTGCTCTCCGATGCGCGCCAGTTTGGCCTCTTCAAACCCAGCGGCTTTTGCGTCTACTGCAATTGTCACTCGTCTTTCCTTATTTATTATTAGTTAATTACGCGTTGCCAGAAGCGTAACGGGTAAGGGCATCAAATGCGACAAGGCGGACGGGCTGCTGGTCTTTGAGAATAACGGGTGGCTGTAATACATTGCCCGCGTCACCGACAGGTTTAACCGCTATGAATCTCCAACTACTCGTTCTCGATACATTACGCCAGACGCCCCATTGGCTATTGAGGCTGTTTGCCGGTGCACCACTAGACATTGACGGCAATCGGCTCGATATGAATATGCAGGTGCTAGCGAAACTATCTGCACGCGGATCGAGTACATCGGATGCGCCTCCTAGCGTTGATGACATTAGGCGAACAGCCGCCGAGTTCAATGACTTGAACCTGCCCACGGTTGCGGGCGTTGCGGTCGAGGACACGACGATCGAGTTGTTGGGTAATAGGCTAAACGCCAGAATCTACCGTCCACCCTCCAGCGAGAAACTTAAGCCAGCTGCACTCTTTTTTCATCAGGGCGGGCTGGTCATCATGGACCATCTCACGGACAACCACTTCTGTTCGCTACTTGCGGCCCGATGCGGGGCTGTCGTTTTTTCTCTCGATTACCGGTTGTGCCCCGAGAATGCATTTCCTGCGCCCATCGAGGATGCCAGGGCACTGTGGGAACACGTTCAGGCCTTTAGTGTCGACTACGGTGTCGACCCCGCACACGTTGCGCTCGCAGGTGACAGTGCGGGCGGTTTAATCAGTAGCACGCTCGCGCTCGTTTTGAGAGACGAGGGTGGTCGTCAACCCAAGGCCCTTTGCCTGGCCTACCCCTGGGTCACTACCAACAACGAAGACCAGCCAAGTCATAGTAGTTGCGCAAATACCTTTCCGCTCACTGCAGACACCATGCACTTCTTCAACTCGCAGGTGTTTCCGGATGACCACAATAAAGAACATCCGTGGGCAAACCCTCTGCATGCGGAGAGTCTGTCGGATCTTCCGCCGACAGTGATAGGAACCGCGGGATTTGACCCAATCCGCGACCAAGGTAATGCCTTTGCAAACCGCCTCGTCGAATCAGGCAACCAAGTCGCGCATTTCTGCTTCGAAAGCCTGACCCACAGTTACCTCATGTTTGGTCGTGTCAGTGGTGCAGCAGAGCGCGCTTGCGAGACTCTCGCCTCCGAGCTGTCCAAGATGCTGAATAGCACTGACTGAGCGAGCTTATCCGACCAACCGACGGGTCAGCCATCGGCTAACCCCCATACCGAATAAGCGGCTGAGTCGGTGCCACTGGCGAGTTGATGCCCCCAATACATGATGGAGCTCACGACGCTGAGTCAATCCATACACCGCAGACGCGACATCATCCGGCTTCATCTCCCACTTCATGTTTTCGATATGCCTCGGATCTAGCGAGCGACCCATTTCAGTATCGATGACGGGAGGTTTGATGCAGGTCACATAAATATCGTCATCTTCCCATTCAATATTCAGCGCCTGAGTGAACCCATCGACATAGAACTTGGTGGCGCTGTAAACAGCGAGCAGAGGGATACCGTGGATGCTCGATGCGGAACACAGATTAATCACCATGGCCCCTTCGGTGGCTTTCAGGAAAGGATGTGCGGCACAAGAGACCAGGGTGAGCCCCGTCACATTGACATCAACCATCGCGCGAATCTGACTCTCCGATTGCGTCATCAGCTCGCCGCCCGTCAGAACGCCCGCGTTGTTAACGAGTACATCGAGCCTCCCTCTCGTCGCCTGCGAAAACATGCCAATAGCCTCTTCAATGGAAGCGCTATCTCTCACATCACAATAACCGGCTACGGCGTTTTGGAAATCCGGCTCAGACAGTAACGCCTGACAACGCTCAGCATTGATATCAAACAAACCTAACTGATAACCCTCTCGGGCAAACCGCCTTGCAATGGCAAGTCCAATGCCTTGGGCAGCGCCAGTGATAAATGCTGTCTTCATAACTCCCCCTCGGTGCTGTCACACAATGACTACTTATTCTTATTCAGTCATTTTGGTATTTGTTGATCGTCGACGTCCACTTCAGTAGAGCATGGATAAGATCATCACCCAACACCCTATAAAATTTACTTTTCACCTAAGAAAAAAATGATAATACTGCTGACTGCAGACAAAGCAGTGTAAATAAGAAGAATGAAGTGGCCCCATCTCGGCGACGCTGTCCCTCAGCGCAAGCACCCTATACGCACGCTCATTGGGCGCGTGGTTTTCAAGCTCATTGGGTGGAAGCTCGAGGGAAACCTGCCCAATAAATCCAAACTGGTCCTTGTGGCTCTGCCGCACAGCTCCAATTTTGATTTCGTTTTGGCCCTGTCGGTTATTTGGGGATGGGGTCTAAAGCTAAACTACATGGGCAAGCACACGCTCTTTAAGTTTCCCCACGGCCTCTTCTTCAGAGCTGTCGGCGGTATACCTGTAGACCGGCGATCGCCTCAAGGACTGATCGAAAAAATGACGAGCGAATTCAACTCACGGTCGTCACTCATACTCGGTATTGCACCTGAGGGGACCCGAAACAGTGACGGGACGTTAAGAGCAGGTTTCGCCCGCATTGCCAAAGCGGCATCAGCCCCTGTTGTGCCAATCATTGTTAACTACAAGACAAAAACGCTCACGTTGGGAAAGCTCATCACAGATTTAAGCGACATCGATAGCATTGTCGCAGCTGTAAAAGAGCAGGGACTGATTGGTCAGCGCCGAGCGCCCGCGAAGCTTTAATTAGACAAGCGATTCGTTGACCTCTTTCGCCACGATTTCAAATAGGCCAACTAGATGGCGCGCAAGCGGTGTTGTGTAGGTTTCACGCTTGACGAGTAACGCGCTCTTCCACCCGACAGTCGTGGGTAGCGGCAAATCGACCAAATCACCTGACTGGAATTGAGCAGCGAAGACGGCCCTTTAACCCATGGAGAAGGCATCTAATGGAAGAGTCAGCGATCCCAACGCATTAGTTTTGGTACTAAATGCTTGTTACGGTACTAAAAAAAAGGGACAACGGTCAGCATGGACACACCAAGCATAACCATCTGGGGGGCAAGCACACCGCGAAGCTTTCGACCGCTGTGGATGGCTGAAGAGCTGGGCATTCATTACGAGCACAAGCCCATAGGACCCAGGACCGGCGAGACGCAAACCCCCGAATACCAGCGGCTGAATCGAAAGCAGAAAATCCCCTTTATGCAGGACGGGGACGTAAAGCTATCGGAGAGTCTGGCGATCTGTCGATACCTACGAGATCAGTATCCTTCGGAGCGAGTACTGACACCACAGGACCTCGTTACCAAGGCAAAAGAAGACGAATGGTGTTGCTACATTTACGGAGAGTTAGACGAGACAAGCTTGTATGTCATGCGTCGCCATGGCGATCTTGGCATGATTTACGGCGAGTCTGAAACGACGGTCAATGCGTCGCGTGCCTACGCCGAGAAGCACTTTGAAGTCGTAGGCCAGCTGCTGGAGAAGCGTCCTTATTTGGTAGGTGACCAATTTGGACTTGCTGACCTCTTCCTAATGTCATGCATTGACTGGGCGAACGCCTACCAGGTCGCTCTTCCGGACAGTCTGCATGCCTATCACGCTCACATTGCCGAACGCCCCGCGTATATGAGAGCCATGAAACTAAACTATCCCGACCTTTTTGGAGGTAACTAATGGGCACCTTAGACGGACTGAAAGTACTTGATTTAACCAGCATGGTCTCGGGCCCCGTGGCGGCGATGATGTTGGCCGATCAGGGCGCTCGCGTTATCAAAGTAGAGCCTCTGGTGGGCGAGCAAATGCGGCACATTGGTGGAAAGCACAACGATGTCTCACCCGCCTTTTACTCATGCAACCGCGGTAAGGAGTCGATTTCTTTGGACCTCAAATCCGAAGAGGGGAAAAAGATTCTTCTCGAGCTTGCGGCTGACGCCGATGTCTTCATTCAAAACTTTCGCCCCGGTGCAATCGAACGAATGGGCTTTGGTGAGGATGTCCTTCGAGAGACCAATAAAAAACTGATCTACGTCTCGATCAGCGGCTTTGGTGAGAGCGGCCCGTACTCGCAAAAGCGGGTGTACGACCCCGTCATCCAGGCACTGTCAGGCGCCACCGACATCCAAATGGATCGGGCTTCAGGGCGGCCGCAGATGTTCCGCATCATTCTCGCTGACAAGGTGACGTCACTGACCGCGGCACAGGCGATTAGCTCGGCGCTGTATGTGCGGGAGAAAACGGGTGAAGGTCAGCACATCAAACTTTCAATGCTCGAGACCATGCTGTCTTTTTTCTGGCCCGAGGGAATGACCGGACTCACCTACGGTGAGATGGAATTCGATGTCACCACATTGCAGGGGACGCAGGATCTTATCTACGAGACCCAGGATCGATACATCACAGCGGGCGCAATATCTGATAAAGAGTGGACAGGGATGTGCCGTGCGCTAGAACGTGAAGATCTTATTGATGACCCTCGCTTTAAAACTGCAGGTGATCGGTTCGTCAACGTCGAGGAACGCAAAAAAATCACTGCGGAGGAAATCAAGAAATGGAGCAGCCGCGAGATACTCGAGCGACTTGAGCGTGAGGACGTTCCTAGCGCCCCTCTCCTGACGCGTATGGAGTTGATGGATCACGCACAAATTATTGCCAACGAGTCGATCACGAAAACTCACCATGACGGGTTTGGCGAAGTCCGACAAGCGCGCCCCGCGGCGCGTTTTGACAAGACTCCAAGCAAGATTGCAGGGCCCGCACCGAAGCTTGGCGAGCATGGCCCTCGTCTGTTGGAAGAATTGGGTTACGACTCTGAAACCATAGAGTCGCTGATAGTGAAAGGCTACGTAAACATCGGCCACTGATAACGGGAGGATATTGTCATGAAAAAAGTATGTTTGATCATCGGCGCGGGCGCCGGCATCGGCGGCTCAGTGGGTGCGAAATTTGCCGCGAATGGATACCACGCAGCACTCTGCCGCCGCAGTGATGCTGAGGGCCTTGAAAAGCTAGTCAGTGGCATTGAATCTGCGGGCGGATCGGCTTCGGGTCATATGCTCAATGCCGTGGAAGACGGTGCCATTGAAAAGCTGGTGGAGGAAGTTGAGCAAATCGGTCACATCGAGGTCGTTCTCTTCAACTTAGGTGCTCAAATTGGCAACCGATCACTCGAACAAACGGCCCTCAAAACCTTTGAACTCGGCTGGAAGATGGCCTGTATGGGGCTTTTCCGCCTGGCGAAATCAGTAATTCCTGCAATGGAGGCCCGCGGCAAGGGCACTATCCTGGTAACCTCCGCAACCGCCGCCGTGCGAGGCAATGCCGGACAACACTCACATGCTGCCGCCATGGGCGGACGCCGTATGCTGTGCCAAACCCTCAATGCTGAGTACGCGAGCAAGGGAATTCATGTAGCTCACATTATCGTTGATGGTGCCGTGGATGCACCGGACACACTCGGCAAGATGCTGGGTGCCGAACAGTTCGAGAAATTGCGTGAGACTCGCGGCAAGGAGCATGACGGTTTGCTCTTGCCGGTTGAAATGGCAGAGACCTATTACCATATTGCGCATCAGCATCGGTCAGCCTGGACACATGAACTCGATTTGCGCGCGTATTCAGATCTAGCGTGGTGGAATCACGCGCCGTAACCTAACATCGGACAAAAAAATAATAAGTGGAGAAAAGGCTATGACATTGACCGTTACACCGTCGGGGCAGGCCTGCGGCGCTCGCATTGAGGGTATTGACCTAACGACAGCCCTGAGTGATGACCAGATCGCTGAACTGCGGCAGTTGTGGCTCGAGCACAAGGTCGTTGCGTTTCCCAATCAAGCGCTCACGCCGGAAGATCTTGAGCGCGTTGCGCAATACTTTGGCGAGATTGGGGAGGACCCGTTTTTTGGACACATTGAAGGCTATCCGAATATTTGCGCGATTCAACGCGACGCGGATGAAAAGACCCCCATCTTTGCGGAGATTTTTCATACCGATTGGAGTTTCATGCCGGTCCCCCCGGCAGGCACCGCGCTCTTTGGTATCACGATCCCACCGCACGGTGGCGATACGCTATTTGCTGATCAAGTGAAAGCGTACGACGACATGCCGGATGACCTGAGAGCGAAAGTAGAAGGGCTGACCGCAATTCACTCGGCGGCACTGGGCTATGCACCCGATGGTGCCTACGGCGATAGCGACCGAGAGAACGGGCGCAGCATGATAATCAAACCCAGCGAAAAAGCGCGCGAAACCTGTCCTCACCCCTTTGTGAGGGAGCATCGCGAAACAGGAACGAAGGCGCTGTTTTCGTCCGCAGCCTATATCCAGAGCTTTGAAGGAATGTCGCTAGAGGACTCGCAGGCTCTCGCGATGGAGCTGTATGTCCACCAAACGCAGGAGAAATTCCAATATCGCCACCAATGGGAGAAGGACATGCTGGTGATCTGGGATAATCGTTCTCTACTGCACTCGGCGACGGGCGGATTCGATGGCCACGATCGACTGCTGCATCGCGTCACCATTGCTGATACCCAGTGGTAAGCGACAAGAAAATCGCATGATGGCGGGATACTGAACGATGAGTACAGATAGGTTTGTCGCGCAGCTCGCGGACGCCATCAAGGCCAAATCAATCTGGCCTGAATTTCCCTCCGGCGTTACCCTCACCGAGGCCTACTCTCTCATCCCTCATCTGACGAGCCTCCTCTCCGGTGAACAATCGGCGGGGATTAAGGCTGGCGTCACCAACACAGACCTCCAGGCGCTTTTTGGTCTGGAAGAGCCTTTGCTTGGTCTGCTTTACCAACAGAGTGAAATCGAGAACGCGGCAACACTGCCACACACAGCCAGTCGCCGCATCGAGTGTGAGCTCGCCATGCAACTCAACAGCGATGGCAGCCCCATCAGCATAGGTCCGGCCGTGGAGTTTGTCCGCTTAGACTTCTGTAGAGCTGAGGATTTGACGCCCGGGAACGTGACACTCTGCAATTTGGGCGCAGACCAATTTATCTTAGGTGACATGGGCGCTTGGGATAGCTTCGACTTCACTGCCCTTGCGGACATTGAAATTGAATTGATGCGGGACGGTGAGGTCATACTCAACGCCTCACCCCTTGATTCTTTTGGTGGTCCAAAGCCAGCGCTTGATTGGTGTGTAAATAAAGCGAACAGCCTTGGGTTTACGATACCCGAAGGGGGAGTACTGCTAGCTGGGACCAACGGAGCTGCGATAGAAGCTGATCCAGGTCATTACCAGGCCAGTTACGGGCCGTTGGGTACGATTGAATTCACCATCGCGTAAGTGGCGAAGACGCGACAGCGCCGTACTCAGAAGCCGTTACTTCGTGCATGTAGATAGCTTTACCCAAAGCGAATCATCAACACGGCTCTGTCGCATAACAAAACAGCAACTTAACTGGCGTCATCTCCCATTTTGCGAGTAACGTGTAGCGCGTTCATCAAAGAAAATAAGAGATGCCACATGCACTTACTCGCGCTCAAGAAAACATCGGCAAAAGCAAACACTGCCAGTCTTGGCAGTGCAAAACGACTCATGGCAACGTTTCTGGCCAGCGGAATGATGGTCACTCTTGGATGCAGTCAATCGGAGACTGATAGGCCATATCGCTATGAAGCAACCGTGGTAAAGACCGAATACGGCATACCTCACATCACCGCTGACTCCTGGGGTGCTCTCGGTTTTGGAGAGGCCTACACGGCTGCGGAAGATCATGTCTGCAACATGGCGCTTGCTCTGGTTCAGTCACGCGGTGAGAGCGCCGCTGTTTTCGGCCCCGGGCCCCGCAATCGCAACGTGAGCAGAGACATCGTTGTTAAAGCGCTTGGCATTCCTGACAGGGCCGGCGAGGCACTCGCCGCGCAAGAGCCTCAGATCAAAGAGTGGATTGAAGGTTACACCACCGGATACAACCAGTTCGTTAATGAGCGCGCCGGCAAATTTGGCTCCTGGTGTGATGAAGCGACCTGGGTACGGCCGGTCACAGCAACAGAGTTCATGGCCCAATACGTGACCTTGGTCTACACCTTGCCGCGCATTGCTGGTGCAATAACCGCGGCAGCACCACCGGCGCCTCAGGCCGAGACAAGTCCTGCTATTGCGGCGCTTGAGGTCGCGCCACCACTAGGCGATACGCTCACCGAAATGAAGCTCCGCGACATGGGCTCGAACGCCTGGGCCATTGCTTCCGAGCGATCAGAAAACGGTAAGGGGCTTCTTCTAGCCAACCCACATTACCCCTGGTACGGCATTGCGCGATTCTGGGAGAAACACCTGACTATTCCCGATGTCTACGATGCCTATGGTGCGGGTTTGATCGGCGCGCCGGGCGTCGCTATTGGCTTTAACGAAGCTGTCGGTTGGTCGCACACGGTATCGAACTCAAAGCGCACCGTGATCTATCAACTCACCCTCAATCCCGACAATCCCCTACAGTATCGATGGGAAAGTGGATGGCGCGACCTCAGCTCAGTTGAGGTTAGCGTTAGTGTGAAGACGCCCGATGGGCTGGGTGACAAAACGCACGCCGTGTGGTTCTCCCACCACGGTCCACTGATGGCTCTACCGGGGCTAACAGATGACCCTTTTGCCGTGTTTGCCGTGCGTGATGCGAATGAAGCGAACCTTCATACCTTCGCGCAATGGCAAGCCATGGGCAGCGCGAGGAGCATGGATGAGTTTATCGATGCGCATCGCAGCTACAACGCCATGCCGTGGGTTAATACCATCGCGGCGTCGGCCGATGGTCGTGCGGTTTACATTGATAACTCCAATGTCGGCGCCCTGAGTGAGGAAGCAATTCTCAGCTGGCATAACACGCTGAAAGCCGTCCCTAAGCTTCAATATCTCTATCTCTCGCGTGGGCTGGTTATCCTTGATGGCAGCCAGCAAAGTAACGAGTGGCTGGAGACCAGTTCTCCGGTACCGCACACCGAGCCCTTTGAGCGCCGACCACTCATCGAGAGCGATCAATACGTGTTCAACGCAAACGACAGCTATTGGCTTAGCGATCCCGACAAGCCAGCGGCCGCACTGTCACCTCTTTACGGCCCTACGATGACGCCCCGCAGCGTTCGGACGCGGATGAACATCGTCTTGCTGCGCCCGGACAGTCCTTATGGACACGCAGGTGACGATGGGAAGCTGAATCGCGACGAAATGCAGACTGCGCTCTTCAGTAATGAAAGCCTCACCGCCGACATGCTCTTACCCGAGTTGCTCGACGCCTGTGAGATAAATCCTGAGCGCAGCATCGAGACAGACACCATCGATCTGACCGAAGCCTGTAAGGTGCTGGCCGCCTGGGATCGTCGCTTCAACAGCGAATCGCGAGGTGCTGTTCTGTTTAGAGAGTGGATCACACAATACCCCGCAGACGAGACCTATCTAGGGTCATCGCTATTTCAACAACCTTTTAATCCCATGGAAGCCGCTACCACGCCCTCGGGGCTTGCAAACGCGGACCTCGCTCTGGACCGACTCGCCCGGGCGGTGCGGCTTCTCGACAATGAAGGCATTGGTCTCGACACGGCCCTTGGTAATTTACAAATTGGCCACCGTTACGGGCGGCAATACCCTATTCACGGCGGCAACCGACACGAAGGCATTGCGAACCTTCAGATGAGCACCGCCGTCGGCAATAACCCAACCGAAACGCCTATCTTCACGGGTAGTGATGAGTTCGCTGGAGACAGCGATAGTTTGTCAAAATCCGGCTACAACGTGGTTCATGGTTCCAGCTTTATCATGACGCTTGGCTGGAGTGACGTGGGTCCAGAGGCAGAGGCCATTCTGTCCTACTCACAGTCGGGTGATCCCGAGTCCCCGCACTTCGATGATCAAACACAGCTCTATGCTGAGAAGTCGTGGCGACCCGTGCGCTTCACGCCGACCGATATAGAGACCAACGCCGTATCTCGGCGCGTACTTCGCTCGATCGATTGAGTACAAAAAAGCCCGCGGAAGCGGGCTTCTAAAACGCTAGCCTTTGCGCTAGTCAGGTGCATTCGACAAATCTTCTCGAATATATCGGGAGGCAAACATGTACAGCGTGCCTGAGATGAACATGGCCGTCGGGATAATGTACATCATTGCGTAGCGCAGAGAGTCAACACCGTGCTGATCCACCAGTGAATCACTCACTAGACCCACGGTTGTCGGACCCATGCCTAGTCCGATGATGTTCAGAATGAAAAACAGGAGGGCTGACGATACGGCTCGCATCTTCAGTCCTACCATGCTGTGGACACTCGCAATGGTTGCGCCTAAATACGCATTTGCGAGAATCGATGGAATTGTCATGCACAGAAGCGCTGCGTAGGGCCCGTCTACCCAGAACGTTGCTATCTGGAAAGGAACAGAGATCGCAGCAGCGCAGACAGCAACCCACATGTACCAGCGCTTATCTTTTTTACCGAGCTTATCGGCTAGCACGCCAGATCCGAAAACCCCGATCGCACCACCGACACCGATAATGAGGGCTAGCCATGTGCCAAGCTCGCCGGTTGGCATTTGATGGGTTCTTATCATAAAGGACGCAACCCAGTTAGCCGTGCTGTAACCAGCAAAAGCATTCATTGCCGCACCCAACGCCATTAATAAAAACGATCTTCGGCTCAGCAGCACTTTGAAGACCGTCATCATCGAGGGGTTGTCACCGCTGGATGCCTTATTTTCCGCGAGTCCACGAATGGGCTCTGGGACTGTCAGATAAAGAACCAAGGCCAAGATCACACCCGGAATACCGACGACAAAAAAGGCCACTCGCCATCCGAAGAACTCATTAAGCCAACCACCAAACAGGAAGCCGAATAAGATTCCGATACTGATGCCCGTAGAGTAAAAGCCGATGGCACTGGCACGCTTTTCAGGCGGGAACATATCGGAAATCATTGAGTGCGAGGGCGGACTACCACCCGCCTCACCAATACCCACGCCCACACGAGCTGCTAACAGCTGCCAATAGTTCTGAGCCAGGCCACTAATTGCCGTCATGCCACTCCAGATAGTGAGTGAAATGGCGACAATGTTTCGCCGATTGCTCCTGTCCGCCAAGCTCGCGATAGGCAGGCCGGCAAAGGTATAGAAAACCGCAAATGCGAAGCCCGTGAGCAGACCAAGCTGCGCATCGCTCAGCATGAGGTCAGCTTTAATCGACTCCTGCAAAATCGACAGTAGCTGCCGGTCAATGAAATTGATGCTGTAGACCAGGGTGAGGATACCAAGCGCGTAATAGGCGGCCTTGGTTGACGCGTAAGGATTGTTTGCGGCATCAGCCGCAGCCGTTGAGTCAGTCATGAATTACCACTTTTTGAATTATTAAGATAATGAGCGTGTTCCCAGATGCCCATTAAAACCTAAGCTACACGACAGTCGGACTGACGCATAGGCCTGTTTTAAAAAACAGTTTTCTAAACCCTATTCCGCCGCGTTTAGATAAGAATCCTGCGCAGGGTGGCGCTATTGAGACTTGGTCCAGAAGACCGGGTGCCGCACTGTCTCAGTAACTTGAACGAAGCCGCTGGAACAAAGGATACCCAAGAGTGATAAGCAAGGCAGTCGCTAGCAACTGCAACGGGTATTGAATGGCTGTATAGAGCACGGTCCATCCTGTAATGGCCAGGAAGATAAGCGCCGGAACCGGATACCAGGGCATGGTGAACATCGACCTACCCTCAGGATCAATGGCGCGTCGACGTCTACTAATGAAGACAGCCACCACAGTGAAAAACGTATTTGCCGCCATCACCAACCCTGCAAACAACAGGATCTGTTCGAAGGTCGATGTCCATAAAAACACCAGGGCAACCAAACCCATAAAGACAATCGCGTTTGAAGGAAGACCACCCTCATTGGTTTTTCCCAACCAAGCGAGACCTTGGTAGTCCTCCCCCAGGCGCTGCAAGGCCCGTGGGCCGGCCATAATCATGGCGCTTACCGTGGAAATCAAAACACCGGAGAGGAGCAGCGACACCACAAAAGCGCCACTCGCACCCAAGACGGTCTCCGCCACAATAAATGCTATCTCCACTTCACCCGTCATTGAGGAGATAGAAGCCGAGGTCAGAAAGGCACTGTTGAGGAGCACATAGAGTAGGGTGACCAACGCACAACCAACGATCAGAGCTCTCGGCAAGTCGCGCTGAGGGTGCTCGAGCTCACCAAGGATGTAGGTGGCAGCATTCCAACCCGAGTAGGCGTAGGTCACATAGATTAGGGCAATCGCGCCCGCACCTGACAGAACTTCGCTTGCATCAATGAGCGATGCGCCGGTGACCTGATGCGAGAAGTCATTTCCCGCGGTAAATGCGGTCACAACAAAAGCGGCGATCAACGCAAGCTTGAGCAAGGTCAGTAAATATTGACCGCGCGAGCTCTCGCGATAGGTGCGTGTATGAATAAGCACCATGAGTACGATCAGAGTCGTGGCGGTTGCCTTAGCCGGTAAAAAAGGAAACGCTGTAGCGAGGTAGATACCAAATGTGAGTGATGCCAGTGCAATCGGTGCCGCGAAACCGACGGTGGCTGAAACACAGCCTGAAAGAAATCCGGCGTAGGGATGAATCAGCGCGGTCAGAAAGTGATATTCCCCACCCGATGCCGTGTGATGGGCGCCGAGTTCCGCGTAGCACAGGGCACCACAGAGTGCGCAGAGACCGCCCAACACCCATAACCATAGGATGGCGCCTGTCGACTCTATTTCCATCAACTGGAAACCAAGCGAGGTAAATACCCCTGTCCCCACCATGTTGGCCACTACGACCGCGGTAGCCACCTGAACCGAATAGCTGCGCATGTGTTTGCCTTACTTGAATACACCTCAGATCTCGATCGAGCATAAAGGAGAGAGTATGCTGGCCGCCACCATCAGCGGAGATTAGCGGTGCGTATTGGCCTATTTTATAACCGCGACATCTATGCTCACGCGGCGCTAAATCAACTGGTTCCAAAACTGATTGGCCATGAGCTGGGAATGTTTTACTCCCAGAGAGTCGGCAGTTCATCGAGTAAACGTGATCCGCGATTGATGGCATTAGCGGCAGTGGAGACGGACTTCACGAGCGCTCCCGGCTTAAGTTTTGACGCCCTTGCTCGTGCGAGTCACTGCAAGGAAATCGCGATCACAGACATCAACAACGAAGATCGCGACGTCCTTCGTGAATTCAACGCAGACCTCGTGATAAGCATACGCTTCGGACAGATATTCAAGGCCGAGGCGATTGCCCTACCACGTATCGGCATCATTAACCTGCATTCCGGACTGTTGCCTGAGTACAAAGGCGTCATGGCGAGCTTTTGGTCGCTTCTCAATAACGAGCCGATTCTGGGCACGACCCTGCACTGGATTACGGATAAGCACATTGATTCCGGCGCCCTAATCTCCACTCGATCCCAGTCGGTGACACTAGGGGAAACCTACCTCAATCAAGTTCTATCGCTTTACCGACCGGGCGTCTCGCAGATTTGCGAGGCCGTCGATCAGATTCACTCGCTGGCTGATCGCAAGGGTGGTGACCTTCCTGCCGGGTCATACTACAGCTTCCCCACATCAGCTGATATTGATCGATTCTTAGAGAATGGCTGGCGCCTTTTTTAGGTCCTACTTTAGTCGCTATGGTGCAACAATTTAGGGTAAGTGAACGCACTAGGCGGACACTGCAACGCGATCCGTTTCCGTCTAGACTCATTGACATGATGCTTCACACCGCAGGAGATTAACCCATGGTCAGACAGGGCGTCCGTATTTTTTCCATCCTGTTAACAGCGCTTGTTACACCTGCCAGCCTTGCTGCCAGTCTGCTGATTTCGGGCACCATTTACACGGCAGACGATGCCCATAATGTGGTCGAAGCGGTGGTCATCAAGGATGGGCGGTTCACCTATGTCGGTGATCTGGTAACCGCACAGAGCAAAGTCGAGGCAGGTCATCGACACATCGCTTTAGGTCAGGCCACTGCCTACCCCGGCTTCATCGAAAGCCACGGACATCTCAGCAGCCTGGGCGAAGCCATTACTAATCTGGACCTCAATGGTGTCGATAGCTATCAGACCATTGTGGGAATGGTGGCTGATGCCGCGGCCAAAGCCAGCCCGGGACAAGTCATCAAAGGGCGGGGCTGGCATCAAAGCAAGTGGTCCAAGCAGCCCAGTGTGATCATTGATGGCTTCCCAACACATCGGTCCCTGTCAGAGGTCAGCCCAAACAATCCCGTATTTTTGGGTCACGCGAATGGCCACACAGCACTGATTAATCAGGCAGCGATGGACGTCCTCAACCTCAACTACAACACACCCACGCCTGATGGTGGTGTCATTGTCAAAGATGGTAAAGGCGACCCCACTGGGATCTTGCATGAGAACGCAATCGACCTGGCCTACGCCCTCACTGCACTATCAAAAGAGTCTTCCATGGCGGCCATACTTGCCGCACAGGCACATGCCTTCCAATGGGGCATTACCAACTTTCATGACGCGGGTGCGAGCTCGACCGATATCGATGCACAAGTAACGCTCGACGAATCGAAGCAACTGAAATTGCGTGTCTACACCATGGTCAGTGCGCAAGATGAGGCTCTAACAGACTATTGGTTAGATCGACCTCCACTGATTGCGGACAATGAATCTCGGTTGACCATCCGTTCATTCAAAGCCGTAATGGACGGCGCGCTGGGATCACGGACTGCATGGTTACATCAACCCTACACGGACGATCCGGGCACCTCAGGCGTTCAGACCTTTGATGAAGACCGCCTGGTCGACATCATGAACCGGTCGAATACCCATGGCTGGCAAATTAATACCCACGCCATCGGTGATAAGGCCAATACAGTCGTACTCGACGCCATCGACAAGGCGTCGCTTACCGCCAGGGATCACCGCTCGCGAATCGAGCACTCGCAACATCTTGCGCCATCGGATGTGGACCGATTTGCAAGCCTGGGGGTTATCGCCTCGATTCAAGCCATTCACATGAGCTCGGATCGCCCATGGGCTATTGATCGACTCGGCAAGCAGCGCATCGAGTCTGGTGCCTACATCTGGAGAGACCTTCTCAATGCAGGGGTTCATATTGCGAACGGGACCGACGTCCCCGTGGAGCCTATCAATCCGATTGCCAACTTCTACGCCTCCGTGGCACGGAAGACGCTGACGGGCTTGCCGGAGGGTGGATTCGAGAGTGATCAGAAGCTCTCTCGCGAGGAGACGCTAAAATCCATGACGCTGTGGAATGCGTACGCCGCGTTTGAGGAGGCCGAAGTTGGATCGATCAGTGTAGGTAAACGAGCCGATATGACGATTACGGATCAAAACCTCATGACCATTGACGAAGCCGGCATGCTGGCAACGAAACCCATCATGACTATTGTCGGGGGCGAGGTCGTGTTCTCCTCGATGTAACGCACCTATCAATAGCAGGCATAAAAAAACCCGCCGGAGCGGGTTTTTGTTTTTCTATGCCAGATTGGCTTAGAACGTATAGCGTGCCTGTACGTACCAGCTACCACCATTGAACCCAAATGGGCTGTCTTCTGGGTAAAGCTGACCCACACCGCCTTGTCCTGGGTTTTCGGCTGGGTACTTGTCGAAGAGGTTCTCAACACCCAATACCAGCTGGAGTTCTTCTGAGTAATCGTAAGCAACCTGCGCGTCTACCAGTGTAGTAGCACCAAGGTTGTATCCATTACCAGTCGACTTCCACGAGCCGTAGTAGTTCGCACGGATCATAGTACGGAAATTGCCCTGCATGTGACTCCAGGCAACATTACCTTTCCAGTTAGGAAGCAAATCTTCCAAGGCTTCAACACGACTACCGCTGATAGGGTTGATGTTTCCCCGATCGGTAACAGTTGTCTTGTTGTAGTTCAGTGCAACAGTGATCTTTGATTCGCCGTCGGCAAATGCGAAGTCAGTGCTTCCTACCAGGTCGATACCCTTTGTTTCAGTGTCGAAGCTGTTGGTGAAGAAACGGAACTGCTTCAGATCTTCAAGACCTACAAACTCCTGACGGTTGATTGTGCCAGCATCGCTCAGCCCGGTTAGCGCATCGCTAACAGAACCATAGTTTGAGCCGCCTGCGAAGTTCAACGCGTCAAGGAAGTTAATGTTGGCACCCAGTGCAACACGATCGGCCACTTCAATGTTGTAGTAGTCGATTGTCCAAGAAGAGTTGTCGAAATCTACTGCAATACCGATCGAGTAGTTATCAGCTTCTTCTGGGCCCAATGTAGGTCGACCATTGCCTTGGCTCTCGATGAAGTCGGCAGCCAACTGACCGGGCGCTGAGAACAGTGGCAGTGTGCCCTGATCTGTCAACGCACCATTAACGATCTGAGTCGTTACGTTAGTAATGCTTGCCTGACCTGCCGTCGGAGCGTGGAAGCCCGTAGAGATGGCACCGCGAAGACGGAACTGGTCGGTAAGTCGAACAACACCCGCAATCTTGTAGTCAGTGGTTTCACCAAAAGTACTGAAGTCCTCATTACGAACCGCAGCCTGCATAGTGATCGCATCAGTGATGTCAGCTTCAAGGTCAACATAGAACGCTGTTGAATCCTGAGACGCCGATGTATTCGCAGGGAAACCACCAAAGCCGTTTGAGCTTGATGAAAAGCCCTGGCTAGCCAATGGTCCCAGCGCATATGACGCAGCATCGCCAGCGAAGAGATCGAACTCTTCTTCACGATATTCAGCACCAAAGGCGACGTTCAAATCGGAAGCAAAGCCGACGTCCATTGTGTAGACAAAGTTCGCGTTGTACAGCGTCTCTGTCTGCTCCTGACCACCAGGAACGAAATCACGTGGCGTATTTGGACCCAGTGACGCGTTGATGGTGTTGCGGATGAAGAAATCAGAACGGTTTGAACCGCGCTGAACACTCACGTCATAGGCCAGGCCTGTGCCGTAATCGAGCTCACCACGAACACCGACAGCAATCGCTGAATCTTCATTGTCGCCACCAAAACGTGGCACGAAGCCCGCAGGAATAGTCTCAATGAATGAGAAGCAGTTTGCGTCTGCAGTTACCTGCGCGAGGAAGGTAGGATCAGGAGTGATGCCCCCTTGACCGCCAAGCGGAATACCGTCGATACAGCTGCTACCACCGTCCATATCACCAACCAATACCGATGGCACGCCACCCGCATTTGCAGCAAGAGCCAAACCCGTCAACGGATCAACAGTTGGACCTCTGTACACGCCACCGCGCTGCCCTGTGGAAGCGCCAGGTGTCAGGTTGCTCGCGCGACCAACAACGTTTCGATAGAAGAAACCACCTTCAACCGTTCGCTCTGCGTGGTTACCAAACGCATACAACTCGGTTGAGTCATTGAGCTCGATAGCTGAGTTGAAGAATAACTTGATGTCATCATCAACGTCAGGCTGTCCCCAGTACTGAGGCACTTCGTTGGTGTAGGTGTTGATGTTCTGGAAGTTCGCAACGGGAGAGTAGCCATTTGCAACCGCGTAAGCGACGTCATCACGAACGACTGAACGGACCGTGCCCTCAACATCACGGATTTCACCGGTGACGTTCAAGAAGCCATTGTCTCCCAGTGGCATACCGAAGTTTGCAGCGACCATGTAATTGGTGCCGTCACCCTCGAAGGTTGAGCCGTATTTAGTCACGATCTCAAAACCTTCATCGTCATCACGGAGCAGGAAGTTCAAAACACCTGCAATGGCGTCAGAACCGTACTGTGAAGATGCACCATCACGGAGTACTTCAACCTGCTTGAGCGCAAGCGATGGAATAGCAGCGATATCAACACCCTGCGCACCATCAGAAATACCGCCGCCCAGGAACGAAATGATCGAACCACGGTGACGACGCTTGCCGTTTACCAAAACAAGTACGTTATCAGGCGACAGACCACGAACGTTGGCAGGACGGGAAATGGTCGCTGCGTCACTAATAGGCTGTGTGTTTACGTCAAAAGAGGGTACCGCTGTGCGCAGCATGTCCTGTACATCGGTCGATGCGTTGTCACGGAACTCGCTGCCGCTAATTACGTCTACGGGTACGGGGGAATCGGCAGCTGAGCGATCGGCAACACGGGTGCCCGTGATGATGACCTCTTCAATCTCACCGTCCTGTGCGACTGCTTGGACGGGCAATCCCATTGCGAGGGGTACCGCCAAAGCCAATATCGCGCTTCGCTTCTTAGAAAGGATATTAATCAACTTCAATCTCCTGTGGATTTCTGTAATGGTTGAGTGGAGCCTGCTTTACACCACTAAATACATGATGAGTGTCAAAAAAATGACATCGATCTCTAATCTACACCCCGTCGGGGAGAAAATTAAAGAGGGCGAGGATAATACACACAATCGTGTCAGATGCTAGTAATTTGGATCGTTGTACCGGCACACGCTTGAATTGGGCTGAACAATAGGCGCCCTGCCAATGCTAGGCAGCTCTGCTCTTAAACGCTTCTTAATAGAGGCTGGAGCGACGTTACATCGTCTCTTTTTCTCTCCAATACGCCTCAACGGTTTGTGCGCCAAACCCGGCGATTGCCTCAAAAAATGCATCGGGATCTGCATGGCGCATCTGGGCAAGACCCATCTCCAGTTCCTTAGCGTAAATATATTCGGGTTTGTCAGCTGCTACTGCTTCCCAAATACACTTAGCACAGTCCATAGGGTCGTCACCCGCATCAATCACAGCGTCCGAAATTCCTCTTTTTGACCCGTCACCTGCTAACGCATTGCGGGCAACATCCGTCGCCACTGAGCCCGGTAAGATATTGGTCACCTTGATTTTATGAATTTGATCGACCTCCGCGCGAAGCGCGTCCATGTACCCGATCAATCCGAACTTCGCTGCCGAGTAGGCTGTTCTTAACGGCGGACCGATGCGTCCAGCCACTGAACTGATTGCGACAATATGTGCACCACCCGCCTCCGCCATTCGCTTGAGTTGAAGCTGTGTCAGCCAAATAGGTGCAATCAGATCGATATTGATTAGCTCGGTGTAGACCTCAGGTTTTGCGTCGATTGCGAGACAGCGCTGGCTGATGCCCGCATTGTTCACGAGGATGTCGACTCTACCTTGCCAAGCCCACGCCTCGTCGACCTTGCTCGCTAGCACTTCGTAATCAGTCACCTCAAACGGCAGTACTAGGCAGTCGACAGATAGTTCACTGGCAAGCGCCTCAAGCGCATCGATACGACGACCCGACAAAATCAATTTCGTATTCTGTTGTGCCGCAGTTTGGGCCAGGGCCTTGCCGATGCCTGACGAGGCACCGGTAATCCAGATTACTTTATCTGCTAAGGCTGTCATGTTTATTCCCTGCTGGTTATCCGATTTATTGACTTAGGATGGCATGTGAAACCTGCGCAATCTATCCCTGACGGGAGATTTCGCGTCTCATCAAGCTTGCATAGTATGCTGACGCTGTCGTCGATCGTTACCGCAGGAAAAAAGCTTTCATGTCTACCGCAAAGCCTCTCTCAGGCATCAGAGTTATCGAGCTCGGTCAGCTCCTTGCAGGTCCATTCACCGGCGCCATTCTTGGGTACTTCGGTGCCGAGGTCATTAAGATTGAGCCACCGGGCGGCGATCCCCTGCGTCAATGGCGAGAAGTTCATAATGGCACGTCTTTCTGGTACCGGTCGCTGGGAAGAAACAAAAAGAGTGTCGTGCTCGACCTCAAGACAGAAAACGGTCGCGACGTTACACGACGGCTATTAAAAACCGCCGATGTGGTTATCGAGAACTTTCGGCCCGGGACCATGGAAAAGTGGGCACTGGGCCCGGAAGACATCAAACCCGATAATCCGGGTCTCATTTACGCTCGCATTTCCGGCTATGGACAGACGGGGCCATTCTCACAAAAACCGGGCTACGCTTCAGTGACTGAGGGATATGCGGGCTTTCGTTACATTAACGGTCACAAAGATGAACCACCGGTGCGGCCCAATATCTCACTTGGGGATACAGTTGCCGCGATTCATGCCGCCCTCGGTGTGACGCTTGCCATCATTCAGCGGTATCACTCGAATGAAGGACAGGTTGTAGATGTGGCGCTTTACGAATCTGTCTTCAATCTGCTGGAGGGCATCATTCCCGAGTACGACGGCGCTGGCCTTATTCGTGAACCCTCAGGATCAACTATCACAGGGATTGTGCCAACCAACACCTATCGTTGCGCAGACGGTAAGTTTGTCGTCATCGGTGGCAACGGCGACAGTATTTTTAAGCGACTCATGTTGGAAGCCGAGCGACCCGATATCGCCAACGACCCAGCACTCGCTCAAAACCCGGGACGCGTCATTCATCAGCAACGAATTGACGACGCGCTGTCCGGTTGGTGCGCCGCACACACGTCAACAGAAATCATCGATAGGCTCGAAACAGCTAAGGTGCCTGTGGGGCCGATCTACAATGTAGCCGACATGCTGGAGGACCCCCATTACAACGCTCGGGGATTATTCGAAACCGTCGAGATTGATGGTGAACCGCTCAAGATTCCTGCGATCATGCCAAGGCTTAGCGACAGCCCCGGGGGCACCGAGTGGCCTGGTGGCGACGTAGGTGCTCATACCCATGAGGTACTGTCAGAACTACTGGGCATGTCAGACGACGAGATCGCCGACTTATAAGAAGAACGACTAGCCGACGGGTTAACCCAATTTCTGCCAACTGCGGGACACCCACGAGTAACTGCGTCCGTAATTATCTGCGCCCAAGAGTCGATTTGCGGTGGTAACGGCAGTAAGGAGATGCTCGAGGCTCACACCCGTATTAACGCCCATGCTTTCGAGCAAGGTGACGAGGTCTTCCGTCGCCAAGTTACCCTTCGCGCCTGGCGCAAAGGGACAGCCCCCCAAGCCTCCAATGGCACTATCAAACAGTCTGACATCGTGTTCCAACGCGGCAAATACATTAGTCATTGCCATCGCGCGGGTATCGTGAAAATGACATCCCAAAACCTCAGAACCATGCTGTGCAACCAACTCGGATACGAGTGAACTGACCGCCCTCGGATTAGCGGCTCCAATCGTATCGGCTACCATGAGCCGTGAGGGCCGCCAGCGCATCAACCGGTTCACCTGATCGATGACGGTGGCTGGGGCGACTAGCCCTTCATAGGGGCACTCGAAGGCGACCGCCAAATAGACATGTATGTCGACCCTATCCTCTAAAGCGCGTTCTAAAATAATCTCGGCGGAACTGAAGGTGTCTTCAAGACCTTTGCCAATATTATTTTGATTCATAAGTTCGGTCGCAGAGACCACCAAGCCCATCTCGGTGATGCCCGCGGAGAGGGCCAGCTCATACCCTTTCTGATTGGGCACCAAGACACTGTATGTGCAGCCACTGTTGGGTAAGGCTGCAACCAACGTATCCGTGTCTGCCATCTGAGGGACCGCTTTAGGAGACACAAAGGAACCGACTTCTATCTCGGGAAGTCGTGCATCGATCAGGGCTGTAACCAGTTCTAGACGAGCCTCGACGGTCAGATGGACGGGCTGCGATTGCAAACCATCCCTTGGACCTACTTCTTTTATGGTAACTGTATCGGCCATATTGAGAAGGCTACGCGCCGGGGCTGAATAACGCCATAGTGCTAGGTATTTACCTGCAACATCTTGTGATCTGCCCAAAATGGTAAGCGGCTGTCTTGACCCTTGGCTAACGGGAGGTCGTCCTGCGCCCACAGCGCCTCCCATATTCCGACTTCTGTCAAAAGTGCCTGCAAGCCCGATCGTAGATCCTGTGGCACCAAATTGAATCGCGAGCGGAGCTCAGACAGGCACCACACACGATAATGGGAGCTTCGGGCCTGCGTGTAGCTCACCCCATCAACTTCGGCGGTAAAGGTCGATTTTCCCTGCCGAACTGCCTCGACGTTGGCATTCAAGTAGGGCAAGTAGCCTCTCGCCATGTGTTTCAGCAACGCGCGAACATCGTCAGGAATACCCTGAACCAGGTCACCTTGTAAGCTTTCAGGACTGCTATTCCACAAACGCATAACCCACTCCAGCGTGTTGGGTGCCGTATGCCGAAGTAGCTGAAGTGGTATCGGATCCAGAGCGAAGTGTCGAAAGAAGGGTCCTGAGAAACCGATGTCAGCCAAAGTGGGTCGATCGCCAAACAGAAAACGACGTTTTGAGAAGATGGTCTCTAACTGGGAGAACAGTGCCGCCACGTCGGCCTCAACACCGGCGATAGCCGCGGGGCCAATTCCGTCGCCTCGCGTGTAACCATTGCGCTGACGCCTTCTAAGCATGGCTCGCTTCACGAATAGCGGCAGAGGCAGGCCACCCATGACTTCGCGAGCCAAATGACCGGACGCAAATCGCGCGCCCTCCTCGTAATACCACCGGTAGTGCATGGCGGGACGCCACCACCACTCATCAGCCCAGTCCTCGAGTAAAAAGCACACGAACGCCTGCACGGGATGATCCGGAACAACGGGGTTATCAGGATATTCACCCTCAAACCACTGAATCATCGCAGTCGTATCGGTCATCCAGCGTCCGTCTGGCAACTGGACTACGGGCATTTGAGACAGGCCTAGAACTTTTTTGTTTCGCTCGACCTCACCGGGGAACACCATACTTTCCAAGCGATAGGGAATGCCCTTCAGCCGAAAGTAATTTTCCATTTTGCCGGTGAAGTAGGAAATGCTCGAACCGCGAAGTTCCAATATGTCGTGGTCAATATTTTTTCCCATTGCGCGTCCTTGTATTTGATCATCGCCCGAAAAAAAGGCCGTAATAAACGGCCCTAATCAGTACAAGGTATCCTCGTCCAAATCGCTAGAGATGCGTCTTCAAGAATTGAAGGTAGGCCTCTGAGGCTGTAATCCGGTTTACCCGCTTTC
>ERZ802830.912-NODE-912-length-29001-cov-16.1437_pt1 | contig 29001 bp, 27 predicted proteins | sample MGYA00345654_ERZ802830 | MGnify/ENA primary metagenome ERZ802830 (study PRJEB30503, sample SAMEA104212375) | marine metagenome | biome: Westerlies Biome; feature: [SRF] surface water layer (ENVO:00010504) within the epipelagic zone...; material: water...
AAAAAGCATTTGGCAAAGATAGAAGAATGCCGATTACAAATACATATATTAGAGAACGGGATTAAGCAGCGTGTATTTTATAAATGAGGAAGAGGTTGAGAAAGAGCACTTTCACATACCAGTTGAAAATTTAGCTGTATGGCGAGGTGATGGAGTTTTTGAAGCACTAAAGATACATGATTATTACCCTTTTGGTATAGACAAGCATATTGAAAGACTAAAGCAGTCTTGTAGAAAACAATTATTTGAAAATGTTGATTTCAGCCTTATTGAAAATAATATTTTAAAAATTGCGTCACAGTATAAAAATGGCTACGTCAGGATTCTTATTTTGAGAAATAGCTCTGATGAAGATTTTACAATTTATTCTTTTTATCAACTGCCAATTAATATTCCAGAGAATTATAAATTAGAATCTCAACCTGCTCCCTGGCATCCTGGGGGAGATTTTGAAGTTAATAGTGATAATATTGTTGGGTCTAAATCAACTTCATATGCATACAATATTAAACAGACAAGAGAAGCTATAAGGAATGGGTTTAGTGATGCGTTGCTTCTTAGTAGCAAAGGAGTAGTTCTAGAAGGCCCCACGTTCTCAGTGGGGTGGATTAAAGATGAGATAATATATGTTCCAGATTTAGATCTGGGGATACTCGATTCAATTACTAGGAAATATTTGCTTGAATTTGGAAGTAAAAATAAAATTAATACAGCAGTATCTAGAGTGACTATAGATGAGTTGTATATGGTAGATACAGTTTTTGCTATGTCCACTGCCAAACATGGAATATTTGTATCTAAAATTGATGACAAAGAGTACAAGCAATCACCTTTATTGAACACTATTCAAGATTTATTCAAGAAAGAAGTTTTAAAGGAAAAACAAGAAAGTTAAGGAGGGTAAAGTGAGACTTACAGAGTATTCTCATGGCTCTGGTTGAGCATGTAAACTCTCCCAAGGAGAGCTTGCTCAGGTTCTGAAGCAATTACAACAAAATAATCACAACAATTCTGAAATTTTAGTTGGACTAGATAACCCTGATGATGGCGCAGTTATTGATTTGGGAAATAATTTAAAAATAGTTCAAACTGTAGATTTTTTTACACCTATCCTTGATGACCCTTATGACTGGGGTAGAGTTGCTGCTGCGAATGCATTGTCTGACATATATGCCATGGGTGGAGTGCCTATTTCTTCACTTCAGTTAGTAAGTTGGCCAAGAGATGAGATAGGATTTGATATCTTATCAAGAGTTATTAATGGCGGTTCAGATGTGATGAAATCAGCAAAGTGCAGTATTGTAGGCGGGCATAGTATTGATGATAAAGAGCCAAAATATGGTTTTGCTGTGACAGGGATAATTAATGAAAAAATATATAAAAAAACTGAAATTAAAAAAGGTGATAGACTCTTTTTGACCAAACCACTTGGCTCAGGAATAATTGCAACAGCAATCAAAAAAGGTAAAGCTGAAAAAGAAGCTATAAATCAAGTTACAGAGATTATGACAACATTAAACGATAGAGGTTTAGCAGTAGCCAATAATCTAAATGCCAACGCTGTTACAGATGTCACAGGCTTTGGACTTCTTGGGCATTTAAGTGAAATGTTGATTAATGATAATTTGTCAGCAAATTTAATCTTTAACGACATTCCAATAATTGAGTATGCAAAAAAATATTTTGAGGAGGGAATTTATCCGTCTGGCAGTCAAAGAAATTTTAATACTTTGAAGGATTCCATAACATTTGAAAATGAAGACGAAGCATTACTATTATCTGATGCTCAAACTAGTGGAGGTCTTTTAATTGCTGCCCCTAAGGAAACAAATGTAGATTTTAGCGACATTGAAAAATCACATGGAGTAATAATAAAAGAAATTGGGAATATAACTGATAGATATAATAAAAAAATAAATATTATTAGTAATTGATGATAAAAACATTAACTAAAATATTCGCACTAACAGCAGTGACTAAAAGCTTACTTGAAACGAAGAAAAGTCAGTCTGAGGGAACAACTCAGTTACATCCAAGTAAAATTCCCGGAAGAACTCTATTTATCAGAGAAAAAGAGTTTTTTGTTAGAGAGAATACTGTAGAGGGAACAGTACCAGTTGTATTTCTTCATAGCTGGGGATCTGACTCTTTAGGAAGCTGGTTTAAAATACTCCCAAAAATAAAGAAAGAGAGTTCGTTTGTAGCAATCGATATGCGTAATCATGGAAAGTCTGATGCTAGCTGGGATAGATGGGATGTTGACGAGAATGCAGATATTGTTATTAGTATTTTAAAAGAGCTAAGTATTTCAGAATGTAATATAGTTGGATGGTCAATGGGCAGTGCTGTTGCGATGTCTGTAGCAAAAAAAAATAAATCACTAGTAAATAAACTTGTTTTAATAACCCCATTCAGCTGGCTTGGTGGAGCCGTCTACAATGACAAACTAGCTTTCAAAGTTTTTGTAAGTTTTGTACGAATTAGGGAACGACTATTCCCAAACTTTAATCCAAAATCTAAATTTTCATTTTTAAGAAAATCAAACTCTATAAATGACGAATATACAGAATGGGCATGGAACAACTTACATAAGTCAAAAGACGACTTTATTTATGCAGATGGAGGAAGATTTGTTGTACCATACGATGCACGTCCTTGGATAGAAGAGATAGAAGCTGAAACATTGGTCATTACAGGTGGCAAAGATAAGCTTGTACCTGAGGAGACATCAAACGATGTTGTTAAAAGATTGAATAAAGTCAAAGTCAAAACCTTTCCAGATGCAGGACACTCAGTGCCCTGGACTCATGAAGATGAACTAATAAAAGAATTGAAAGAATTTTTTTAACATATGAAAAAAAATGTTTTGTTTGTTTCGCCAACATTTTACCAACTTCCCTTAACTGAAAATATTATCAAAAAACATCAATACCTTGATGAAGTAGCAAATGTTACAGTCCTTGCATTCTCAAACCAAAAAATAGCTTTTCAAGAATCAAAAACTAATTTTTATTTAAGTAAAAAAGTAAATTCAAGAATACTAAATTACTTAAAAATCTTACTAATTTCATATTTTCAAATTCCAAAATTAATTAATAAACACAATGTTGAAATAGTTACATTTCAAGATCCTATAACCAGTTTCATAGGTGTTTATAAAATAAAAAAGAACTTCAGAAATATAAAAATTGTCTTAGAGTCACATGGAGATTTTATCAATACTTTAGAGCTTGAAAAGAATCTTATATTTCCTGCTGTTTATAGAAAGTTATTTCTAAAGATGGCTTCATATACAATTAATAAAGCAGATATACTTAGAGCCGTTTCTTCTTCCACAGAGGAGCAAGCCTTGTCATTTGATCCTTCAAAGAGAGTTGTCAGGTTTCCTGCTTGGGTTGATTTTGAAATATTTAGTAAAGTGCAAGCATCAAGAAGTGATGAAAAAGATTTTAAAATATTATTTATAGGAAGTGTCACCGATAGAAAAAAACCACACTTAATTGTTGAAGCAATAAATAAAATTAAAAATAAAGATATAAAATTATATGTTGTTGGTCCAACACCTAATGAAAATTATTTATCACAATTAAAAGAACTTGTTCACAATTATGACTTAGAAGACCAAGTTTTATTCACTGGTTCTGTTGATAGAAAATCAGTAATGGATCACTATGCAGATACAAATTTGATGATTTTACCATCAGTTTCTGAAGGCTTAGCAAGAGTAATATTTGAATCACAGGCTACTGCGTGCCCTGTTCTTGTAACCGATGCTCCAGGAATGGGCGATATTGTAATCGATGGACAGACGGGGTATATTTTTGAGAGTGATAATCTTGAAAGCCTAACTAATAAAATACAAGAAATTATAAACAACTATAATGACGCAGTTCATGTTGGTAATAATGCGAAAGATTTTATATTAAGTAACTATTCAGCAGATAATTTTAAGTTCAGTTTCAAAAAGCTTTTTGATACAGTTTAGATAAACTAATTATTATTTATATCCGAAAGGAAGTTTCTCCAGGATTGTAACACCCTTAACTACCAAATTGTCTGTACTAATTGCTATTCTTAAACTATGGAAATTGGATTTTATATATTAATTATTATGCTTCTTGGAGCAAATCTGTATTTTGTTACAAGAAAAGATACTGAAGAAGATAAGCAGGATGACGAGTACCTTATTAAAGGTATTGTGAGTGAAATAATTGAAAATGAAGAATCTCAAATATATAAATTACTAAACAAGTCTGATCAAACTGTAAAAGAGTTTTTAGAAAAAACTGGTGAAATCAAAAGTTCTATAACTGGTGTAGATCAGCAGACTAGAAATTTGATCTCTGTACTTAATAACAACCAAAGCAGAGGACAGTGGGCTGAATTTCAAGTAGAAGATTTACTTGAAATTATGGATTATAAAGATGGTATTCATTTTCAAACTCAAAAGAGAATGTCAAGCGGTACTATTCCAGACTTTACTTTCTATCTCCCTGAAAATAAGACTATTAACATGGATTCAAAATTTCCACTTACAATTTATATGGAAATTGCAAAACTTAACAGGGACTTAGAAAACGAAACTCTTGATGAAATTGCTAGAAGAGACATATTGGAATCTATAAAAAATAAAAATAAAGAATTTTTAGATAAAGCAATTAAAACAAAAATTGATGAAACTTCTTCCAGGGAAGGATACATCTCTTCTGACGAAGGAACGGTTGACTTTGTTTTGATGTATATACCACTTGAGAATTTATATCATTTTTTATTAACTTCTGAGATCGGAGCAAATAAAATACCTGTAATTCAGTATGCTTTTTCAAAGAAAGTAATCTTAGTAAGCCCTCAAACTTTAATGGCATATCTTGAAACTATACGACATTCAATGAAATTGTTCAGTTTGCAGACAGATACTAAAAATATTTTGACAACACATGAAAAAGTAAAAGATGAACTCAGAAAGTTTATTGATTCATTTGACGATGTTACAAAGAGACTAGACCAAACTGTGAAGTCATTCGATGCTTTAAAGACTACTAGAGTTAATAAGCTTGAAAAATCTTTTGAAGATTTAGATAGCGTAAACAAAAAACTCGAAGACTAATAATTATCCTGCAATCTTGCCACCACCATAATGCATTTGTCATCAATAAAGTTTTTATTTTTAGATTTTAAATAGCTTGAGATTTCCTGACTCTCAGCACCAGGCTGATACCAAAAATTGTCATAACCATTTTCAACCAAATCTTTTGTTATCTTTAAGCCAACTTCAGGGGGTACCACAAAATTAATTATTGATGGCTTTTCTGATGTTTCAAATACATTTTTGTATGCCTGCAGTCCAGCTATTTCTTCTTCTTTAGGATTAATTGGCAATACTTTATGTCCCTTTGAAATTAAATCTAATAAAATTTTGTTTCCGTATTTATTTTTATCATTAGTTGCACCGATTAAGGCGATTAAATTATTCTTATTCTTTAATAGTTCAAGCAATTAGAAGTTTTCTGCCTTCATAGCGTATAGATCATCTTTTCCAGCTGTTACAGATGAAGCATATCCAGAAGCTAATGGAAGCAGTTGTTCGATATAGAATTTTGATAGTGTAATTTTATCTTTGTAAAACTCATCACCAGTTTCTTTAAACTTTTTGTTTGCTAGGATTGCTGCTTTACCCATATAGTATCCACCTAAGACTTGTCCAAACATTTTTAAGTAAGGAGTTGCGCCTGAACTTGCATCGACTAACTCTCCTTCAAGCATCTTAGATCCTAGCCATAAAGTTATTTCAGAGAGAGTGTTTACCTCTTTTTCAAGCTTTTCAGCCATTGAAACTATTTCTTCATCATCTTTTTTCATTTCTTCAATAACTTTATTTACATCTGAAAGAAGTCTTTGCATGGCTTGACCATTGTCTAAAGGAAGCTTTCTAAACATTAAATCAAGTGCCTGAATACCATTAGTTCCTTCATAAATTGGAGCAATTCTTGCATCTCTTAAATACTGTGCTACTCCCGTTTCTTCTACGTACCCCATGCCTCCATAAACTTGAATAGCTACAGAAGATAATTCAACCCCAAGGTCAGATACCCATGCTTTTGTAATCGGTGTTAAGATACCACACCTTTCTTCACCGAAAGATTTCATTTCTTCATCTTCTCCAAAATACTCAACATCTAACATTAATTGATTGTCATACATGAGATATCTCATTGCATCAACATATGCTTTAATTGTCATCAGCATTCTTCTAACATCCGCATGATCAATAATTGTTGAATTTTTAGCATCTTCCTTAGACATCCCAACAGGCCTGCCTTGCACTCTATCTCTTGCATATTGAGCAGCACCTTGTAGTGAACCCGAGGCACAGGCTAAACCTTGTCCTCCTACCCATACACGAGCCTCATTCATCATGGTAAACATGTAATTAAGACCTCTGTTTTCTTCACCGACTAAATATCCAATTGAGCCGTCGTACTCCATTACACATGTAGGACTTGCATGAATTCCTAACTTTTCTTCTATAGATAGACAACTTACATTGTTTGGATCTCCAACAGACCCATCATCGTTGACAATAAATTTTGGAACAATAAACATAGATATACCTTTTGTGCCTTCAGGTGATCCGGGGACCTTGGCTAAGACAAGATGAATTATATTTTCTGTCATATTATGTTCACCAAATGTAATCCAGACTTTTGTACCTGTAATTTTGTATGTACCGTCATCTTGAGGTTCAGCTTTTGTTGTAATCGTTCCAAGATCTGAGCCAGATTGAGGTTCACTCAGGTTCATTGTTCCAGTCCACTCACCCGAAACAAGCTTTGGCAGAAATTTATCTTTTTGTTCTTGGCTTCCATGAAAATTTATTGCAGAAATTGCACCAGCACTTAATCCTGGAGCAAGACCAAAAGCTAAATTGGCTGTACTGAGAATTTCTAATGTTCCCCCAGATAGAGAAATTGGCATTCCACCTCCACCAATTTCAGATGGAAGAGAAATTGAAGCCCATCCAGCTTCGGCAAACTTTTTGTATGCATCTACAAATTCCTCAGGCATAGTAACAACTCCATCTTGAATTGTTGCTCCTTGTTGGTCGCCAATCGCGTTAATTGGCGCAAGAACTTCTTCGGAGAATTTAGCGCATTCTTCCATTGTTGGAACGACAATATCTTCTGAGAAATCACTAAATGCAGAAATTTTATTTAAAACATTATACGAATCTATAACTTCGTATCCAAAAACAATATCTTTAACTGGTGCTTTATAGGGAACTGCCATAAGTAATTATATTACTAGATTTTTTTGAAAAGTATAAATTGCTACCGAAGGTTTACATCAACAAGAGCTGATATTTCTTGAATCTTTTCTAAAGTCGGTTTTTCATTTGTACCTGCCACAATAGCGCCTGCAGCACATGCATTTTTAATAGTAGGTATTAAATCGTTGATACCAAATGCAGCAATATAGGCAGCTGTAGCATCCCCCGCACCAGTAGAATTAATAGTTTTAAAATCAGGAGGTACAATTTCTATATTACCTTCTGAGCTAATGAGCCTTGCAGGCAAGCTTGATGATGTTAAAAGGATGTATTTTACTGTTTTGGAGTCAATTAAATCATTTGCTTGCTTTACGTTGATTTCATCCTTGCTAACTATTAAAAAATCTAATTTATAGTTAATTTCATATTGATAACCAGCTTGGCATAGAAATAAATTATTTTTATTTTTTAGGCTTTTGAGATCATCTTTTATAAATTGAATTGAGTATCTATCTAAAATTAGAGAATCAAAATTATTTAAATTTTCTAAACTACTCCATTCCAGCTGTTCATAGCCTGAAGAAACAATTGTTCTTTCACCAGTTGAGTCTACAAAAATCGAGCATGTTGGAGTAGGTGTATCATTGATAATTACATCATCATATTGAATATTATTTTCTTTTAAATGGTTAATTAAATATTTACCCATAGGATCATTACTTATACTGTTTCCTCTGACATGAACAGGCTTATTCCAGAGAGCGATAAGTTCTGAACAATTTATTGCTGTTCCACCTGATCTTATTTTTGAGCTAAAGCTTCTAATATCGTCACCTCGATTAGGTAATTTATCAATGAAATAAATTAAATCAGGATTTAAAGTGCCAAAGCAAAGAATATTCTTAAAAGACATAAATAAGGTAGTAGCTTTAGCTACACAAGTCCACTAATTATTGCTCCTGCAACCAGGATTGCAATATAGCTAAACAAACCGCCTACTATAGCTGCTAGTTTCATACTTCTTGAAATTTCACTAGGTCCAGCAAGATGGTAAACCAAAACTCCTAAAAATGGAACAAGGTAAACAACACCTAACCAAATGTATTTCATACTTCCTTTAACTCTTTCATTAGAGTCAATATCTTTTATTGCCAAAGCAGCCCATGCAGCATACAACACAAACGGCATTAAATATCCGTAAAGTTGAAATAGTAACTGCCATATTGTTGGGCTTGAAATGGGTACTCCGCTCATAATTATCTCCTTTTCAGCATTGTAGTAATTTTCTAAATTCTCATTAAGTAAGTTTGTTGGTAACTCTATTGATTCAAGGTCAGGTACATAAAATAAATTTATTGCCGGTGAGGGCTTATTTATATCAGCAAATTCCATATTTTTTTGCTCTTTTGGCCATGGATATTCTTTATACCTATTCTTATCAAGGTCGGTTGTTTGTGCATCCGCAAAAAATCCAGCAAGCATCATTAAACCAGAAGGGTCACCTTGGAGAGGAAATCTTGCAATCATATTCGAAGAATCTATAGACGAACAGTTGTGAAGCTGTTCTAGAAGCGGTGGCGTGCTTGTTTGATATATATTATTTTCAAAACAGTTACCCGGACCCCAAGGACCTGCAAGCGCTAAGTCGGTATATCCAGAATCTAAAACAACATTGTTTTTAATACTTACATGTTGTGAAAAATATAAATTTGCATCCAACATAGGACTTGCAACTATTCCATATCTGTCATGATTAACGACCAAATTTTTCTCTATTATATCGCCGACCCTTCCCGGTACTACAATCCCCATTCCTTTTGCAACAATACCAAATCTATTTGTCGGAGCATCATAATTATTATTATCTATAACTAAATTTCCAATAATTGTAGTTTCTCTTCCAGGCGGATTTAATTCAGAGTCGAGTGTATTTGGTACAATTCCAGACATATTGTCTCTCCAAATGTTATTGTATAAATATAAATGCCCTCCAGCATTTGTTCCGGAGTAACCTAATGCATTTCCCTCTACAACATTATCAAATATCAAGGAATTACATGGATAGCATTGTCCAATATAGATTCCACTATCAGGATGTCCTGAAGCATAAACATTATCAAATACTCCATCTGTCGAATTGAATGCATATACGCCATAATCACCGTTGTTATATACGGTTAGATAAGATCCTTTAAAGCCCTTTGATGTATTCCAATAGACACCATTTAAAGTAAAATTCCTTACAGATAAATTTTCAACAGTTACACCATCTGTTTCATAAATTTGTATTCCGTTCTCACTCATAAACTGACCATCAACAATTACTTTGTTTCTGTCTGTACCACGAAGTGTTAAGTATGATGTAGTGACCGTAACACTTTCATTATAAACACCCGGTCCTATTAGAACTAGGTCACCTTCATTTGAATTATTGACTGCATCTTGAATTGTTGTGTACTGTTCACCATTGCCAACTTTAAGGACATTCTGACTTAATGTTGTAGTGGCAACCTCTTCTGTGACTACATAATCTACATCACCAACAACAATCGTGCCAACCATGCCTTTGTTGTTGGTTCCGTGGTATGGGCAGTAATATTCATATATACCAGGCTCATTAAAAGTATGCTCATACTGATCGCCTTTAGTAATGATTCCATATTCAAAATAGTCTGATGAGATTGCCTGCCATGAACCGTCACTTGCAATTACGTTATGATCGTTTGCCCCTCCGGATTCCCAAATTACGGTTGTACCTGGCTCAACATACAACACTCTTGGCGAAAACTCATCGTCAACAACTTTTACAATTTGTGGATCAAGACTTGTAGCTTCTTCAGAGCCACAGGCAAATAAGAATAAGAGCATTGAAACGGATAGAACTCTAAAAAATCTGGACATACCAAATTTTACCTTTCTATTAATTAGCAGTCCATCTAAAAACAACTTTAGATGCTAGATTTATTAAGCCTGAATCCAATCTTCAGGGTTATCATCAACAAAAAAGTCTGAAACAAGTGTTGACTCTGGATCGACAGCATATTGATCAAAATCTGTAACACCTTCTTCTTCAAGGACATCTTGGTCTAAAAAGAAATTCCCAGTACAGGTTGAAGAGTCTCTTTTTAATACTGCATAAGCAGCGTCAGCATAAATAGATGGTTTTCTTGATCCTTTAACTAATTCTGCACCAATCACATTTCTAACAGCGGCAGTATCAAGCGAAGTTCTTGGCCAAAGGCAGTTAGATGCTACATTGTGTTTTCCAAGTTCTTCAGCTAAGCCATGTGCCACAAGGGACATACCATATTTTGCAGTCGTATAAGCTAGTGTCATTCCAAACCATTTTCTTGCTATATCAAGTGGTGGGGAAAGAGTCAAGATGTGTGAATTATCACCCTTTTTTAAATGGGGAATACATTTTTGACTGAGCATGAATGTCCCCCGAACATTAATGTTGTGCATTAAATCATATCTTTTCATTGGAGTATTGATTGTGTCAGTTAGGTGTATAGCACTTGCATTATTGATACATATATCAATACCACCAAACTTGCTTGCAGCTTCCTCAACAGCAGCTTCTACTTGCTCTTCATATCTAATATCACAAACTATTGGAAGCGCAGCACCTCCTACTTCCTCAATTTCTTTTGCAGCTGTAAAAATAGTACCTGGAAGAGTAGGATGTGGCTCTGTTGTTTTCGCTAGGATTGCTATGTTTGCACCATCTTTTCCTAATGCTTTTGCAATTTCAAGACCCACACCTCGTGAACCTCCGCTCATAATTACTGTTTTGTTTTTAAAATATGTCATTTTTATATTCTATTAAAATTGTGTATTCTCTGTAGAGTCTTTTTCTGAAAGTAATTCCGAGTCATCTCCAAGTAAAGCTTCACCAATTTTTTCATAATAATTTCCACCAACTTCTTGCTGATGCTTCATTCCTGTATAGCCATCTTTGGATAGGTCTTTTTCGAATTGTTGTAATTCAATTATGGCATTCATATTTCCACCCTTGTATTTATTTGCTAGGTCATACATAGAACTAGCTAAGGAGTGAAACCCTGCAAGTGAAACAAATTGAAGTTTATAACCATAATCATTTAGATTATTTTGAAAGTTTTCAACCTCTTCTTTAGTAAATTTATCTAACCAATTGAAAGACGGAGAGCAATTGTAAGCAAGAATTTTATTAGGAAAAGATTTCTTAATTTCATCAGCAAACTCTTTAGCAAATCCTAAATCAGGGGTATTTGTCTCGCACCAAATGACATCAGCATACTCTGCATAGCTTAATGATTTAGAGATGGCCATCTCATGATTATTTTCAATTAAAAAATAACCATCAGAAGTTCTTTTTTTACTTAAAAATTTCCTGTCTCTATCGTCGAAATCTGATGTCATTAATTTTGCATTTAGTGCATCCGTTCTTGCGATAATAACTATTGGGATACCTGCAACATCTGATGCAAGTCTTGCAGAATTTAATTTTTTAATATATTCATGTGTTGGTATTACAACTTTTCCACCAACATGGCCACATTTTTTTTCTGAAGCAAGTTGATCTTCAAAATGAATTCCTGATACGCCAGCATCTATAAATTGATTAGTAAGTTCGTATACATTATAAATTCCACCAAATCCCGACTCTCCGTCAGCAACGATTGGAGGTAACTTCTCTTTGTTGAGTTCCGCCATTCTTCTGAGTAGAGTGTTGTTTATTTTTTTTACAAAATTTGGAGTACTGTTTGAAGGGTAAAGAGATAGGTCTGGATAGGTGTTTGTACCTATATTGCTCTCTGCTGCAACTTGCCAACCACTGATATAAATAATTTCATAATCAAGATGAAACATTTGAAGTGCTTGTTGTGCTGTTGCAGCACCTAGTCCAGAAACCCAAGAATCACTTCTGTTAAGATGGTCTAAAAGTGACTTGGACCCTATTTCAGATAAAGAGTGTTCCACTTTAAATGAAGGTCTTAAAGAACAAATATCGTTCGCAGAGTAATCTCTCTTCACACCAGACCATCTATCAGATGCTAAGTATTCTTCTACTGTTTTTATATCATTAAAAATTTGATTCATAAATTTAGTGTTGGCTTGCTGCCACACTAGCAATTATCACAATAAGAGTCAATACACCTGCGGATGCAATCACAACTTCACTTCTAGTAATTTTTATCTTCGGTGCTGCGCTCATTGCACTTGCAAATAATAAGATTGCAGCCGAAATAATCAATGCAAAGAGTGGAGCATAGTCGTGAAAGTTTAAGAATACTTGAGCAATGGCAACAGCAATTAAACCACCAACAACTATTGACCCCATTGGAATCATAATTGACCCAACAATTCTTTGACGTATTTTTTGGGCTTCAGTATCTTCATACTCCTCTAAGCCCTTTGGAACGCCTAAGATCATTGTAAATACAGAAATAGCAGCTTGAACAAAAGTTGACAGAATAACAACTCTCCAAAAAGTACCTCCGACTGCAATTAAATTTATTACAGGGTCTTCAGGCAAGATTGGCTCTATAGTTTGGCCAACTGTGTTTATTATAAGAAACGCTGTTGAAGATCCAAATAGTAACCCCAAACCTCCACCAGTAAATATTGATTCTCTGTCAGTAGTCAATATTCCAAAACCATCGTAACTTGAATCTAAAAACTTTTTAATATTTAATGAATTAAGTGTCCCAAGAAAACTTGTTGATAGAGAAATAATTAATACAAATGATAAGGTGTTGTATTCAGCTATTAATTTTTGTGTTTCAGCTTCAAGTATTAGTCCATCATAAAGATAGGAGCTAGAAAGTAGGCCTTGAACAAATCCTGCAATGACACCAAAACCTAAACCAAATTTTAGAGATTTTAGAACTTTTTCGCCAATACCAACAGGTGGGGGTAAGTCCTCTTTTATTAAGACTTCAGTTTGAATAGATGGTGCTGTAATTTCAGGTTCAACCTCTTCTATTTTTTCTTCTATAATTTCCTCTGAAAAACTTGGAGATTGTTCTTCTATAGTTGCCACTTCAGTTTCCGGTTCAGCTGTTGTGCTTGGCGAAGCTTGGATAGCTTCTCCACCAGTCCAACTATTTAGTACGTCATCTGTAGAAACACCAGATGCTTCTGCTCTAGCTTGAGCAGATCTTGAAACGAGCATTTGTGGGATACCACTGCTTGTACTGATTTGTTCTACTAGTTTTTCGTCCATAATAAAATCTATATAATTCTAGTCATTTGAGTTGTTTCTAACTACATCATCAAACGTTTTTTCATCTTGGTACCACCTCATCCAAATAACTAAGATAGAAACCCATAAAATGATTCCACCACCAAGTTTTAAAATTAAACCTGCCAATGTTTGGTCATTAATTACTGAAATGTTGAATATATTGTCACTCATAATATAAGCAGAGTAAAGTGGCTCGGTACCAAAAGCTAGAAAACTCGCAGGTATTGTTGGTAATAAAGACTGAAGAAATAAGTATGCTATTTTTGCAGCAGAGTTAATAGGCCTAATCTCTTCATTAAATCCAATTACAGGTACCCACATATTTAGTGAGACTAAAAGCATTATTGAATGTATAAAGAAGTGGGCAACAGTGTTGGTAACCATTAAATTTACAACAGATGACCAATGCATTCCAACCATTACAAAGTTAAACAAAAAAAATGCAACCACAGGTTTAGAAGTTATTTTTAATATTTTGATAAATGGTTTAACTGAAATAAGCTCTTTCATTTCTTTATGCATACCCATTAATAAAAGTGGAGGGGACACTAATGCAAGGACAAGATGTTCTACTGAATGAACAGAAAATAGATACTTTTCTCCAATATCATGTATTGGGTAATCAGTAAATATCCAAAGCACTACTAGTCCCGAGTACCAGGTTTTTCTCTTTGGTTTTTTTATATGATCTTTATTAGTAGTGAATTCAAAGAAAACAACAAGGGTAACAATTAATGCCCATACGTCATAGTGAGGATGCCATGTTAAGTTTTCCATTTATATTCTAAGAATAATTCGCTGACGCTCTTTCCAACATTACAATAGTGAAAAGTATTAATGCCAATATCATACCGCCAATAAAGAATCTATTAACTGTTTTATTTTCATATCGTAAATGCATGAACCAACCAACGACAATTATAAATTTACCAATTGCAAGAAAGATTAAAAGGGGATCAGTGAACACACCAACAATGTCTTCTGTGTAGTAAAGAGCAATTTCAATTGCTGTTAAAATACCAAGGACAATTGCTATTTGAACATATTTTTTTGGTGTTGGGTGCTCTAAGTGATTTTCAGACATATTAAATTAAATAAACTACAGTAAACAACACTATCCATACAATATCAACAAAGTGCCAATACAGAGCAACAAATTCGAGATTCATGCCTCCTTCAAGAGTCAAACCTTTTTGTCGTTGACCAATCCCCCAAAGCGCAAGAAGCAGAACAACACCAACAAATACATGTAAGCCGTGGAAGCCTGTTAGTACGTAAAAAGATGAACTAAAAATATTTGTGGAGAGTTCAAAACCTTTGTGATAAAACTCAGTGAATTCATATATTTGACCAGCTAGAAATACCGCCCCAAGCATAGCTGTTGCAAGAAGCCACACCCTTGTCTTTTCTTGATCATTTGCTTCCAAAGCATTGTGAGCCAGAACCATAGTCAATGAGCTCATTAATAATATAAATGAGCTAATGGAGGTAAACGGAATATCGTATACATCTGTTAATTTCATTCCTGGGAAGTCACTGCCTTTAAAAATCATAAAGGTTGTAATTAGTGTTCCAAAAAACAATATTTCTGTAGATAAGAAAACCCAGAAGCCAAGTTTTCTTGTTTCAACACCAGTTGGTTCATGCGGGTAAGCGTGTGAGCTACTCATCTGAATCTTCGTGAATTTCTTCTTCTAGCGGCTCAGTGCCCCAACCAAAACCTCCTATGAGCAGTAATACAGCGCCTATAAATGCTAACGGTATTGATTTGTAAATGACAGCGTATCCAAGAAGGGGGAGGCCAGAAGCCAGAACAATCGGAAAATATGATGGATTTGGTAATGCAATATGTTCACTTGGATTGAGGCCCTCTTCTTCTAAATCGAGTAATATTTGATCGGTTTCTTCACGCCTAACAGCTCGACCTTCTTCATCTTCTGTGTACTTTGTATGCCAGAAATCATCAAGGGCTCTTACTTCAGGTGCTTTTGAGAAGTTCCAAACTGGTGTAGGTGATGGAATAGTCCATTCAATTGTTCTTGCATCCCATGGATCAAATGGTGCTTTCTCACCGTTTCTTTTGGAAAAAATCCAATTTATCATAAAGACAATTATTGAAAGCGCAATTATAAAAGCACCAACTGTGACAACTATATTCCAAAATTGCAAGTTGGTTTCTTCTGCATACACCCAAGTACGCCTAACTTGACCCTGCAATCCTAACCAATGCATTGGTCCAAAAGTTAAATTAAAACCAATCATCATTAACCAGAAATGAATTTTTCCAAGAGATTCGTTATACATTTTCCCCCAAACTTTTGGGAACCAGTAGTAAAGACCTGAGAAGATACCAAACAAAGCTCCTCCAAAAAGAACATAGTGGAAATGTGCAACAACATAATAGGTATCTGTTTGCTGAGTGTCAGCTGGAACTATAGAGTGGGTAACTCCACTTAACCCTCCAATAACAAACATTCCAATAAATCCAAGCGAAAATAGCATTGGGGTATTGAGCTTCAACTTTCCTCCCCATATTGTTCCGAGCCAATTAAAAATTTTCACACCCGTTGGGACTGCAATAACCATTGTTGAGAGACCAAAACCAGCTTGAGCAACCGGACTAATTGCCGAAGCAAACATATGATGTGCCCAAACTCCAAAACCAATAAATGCTATTCCAAATCCAGCAAATACTATTGCCGCATAACCGAATAATGGTTTTCTAGAAAATGTTGGTAGCACTTCAGACACAATTCCAAAAGCAGGAAGAATTAATATATAAACTTCTGGATGACCAAACAACCAAAAAAGGTGCTGCCATAATACAGGATCACCACCTCCTTCTACTAAGAAAAAAGATGTTCCAAATTTTCGGTCGAATGTGACATAAAAAAGTGCAATTGCAATTATTGGTAGTGAAAACGCAAGTAAGAACGAAACAGCAAAGGTCATCCAAACAAACACAGGCATTCTCATGAAACGCATACCTTTTGTTCGCATATTGATAATTGTTGTTATAAAGTTAAATGCAGAAATTAGTGAAGCTATACCAAGTATTTGTAATCCAATAGCCCAGAAGTCCATTGCAGTGCCAGGTGAGTATTTCATACCTGCGTTAGGTTGATAACCAAACCACCCTCCGTTGGGAGCAGATCCTAGCCATCCAACTTCTTCTGCTAGGTAGCCACCTTCTGGAGCACCAGCAGTTCCAAATATAAATGTTGAATATAAAAAAGCTCCACCGAAAATAAATATCCAAAAGGAAAGAGCATTTAATCTTGGAAAAGCTACATCACGAGCTCCAATCTGTAGAGGAAGAAGATAATTAAAGAAAGCTGCACTTATAGGCATTATTGCCAAAAAAATCATAGTAGTTCCATGCATAGTAAACATTGCATTATATTCTGCAGCGGTTAAAAAATTATTATCTGGTTGAGAGAGCTGAATTCTTAGAACAAGCGCTTCAAGACCACCAATTAAAAGAAAGAAAAAAGCTGCATAACCATACATAATCCCTATTCTTTTATGGTCAACAGTGGTTATCCAGCTCCATATACCAGTTTCAGAAGAAGGTCTTCTAAAAATATTACTTTGTTTACTTGGTTCAATTATTTTTGTCATTTAAGTGTCCCTAAATACGCAATTAAAGCATTAATTTCTGCTTCAGTCAATTCTAGGTTAGGCATAAATGTACCGGGTTTTATTTCAGCTGGATTTGCCAGCCATTTACTCAGATTTTCTTCAGTATTATATAGAGCTGCACCTGCAAAAACATTTCTATTGGCGAAATGTGTTAAGTTTGGTGCAATCCTGTCTCCCTGGACATCCCAAACACCATCTATTACATGACATTGGGTACATCCAGCATTTAGATAAACTTGCTGGCCTTCAGCTGCAAGAGAGTTTCCTTCAAGTTGAATTGCATTTTGTTGTTGATTTTTTACCCATGTTTGAAATTCATTTTCTGAAAGTGAAAGTACTCGACCTCGCATTTTAGAATGGCTCAAACCACAATACTCACCACATTGTGCCCAAAATTCATCAGGTGAATCAGCATGAAGATTTAAATAAGTGGTTTGTCCTGGAACGAGATATCTTTTTCCATTTAATTTTGGTACCCAGTAGTTATGAAGGACATCATTAGACCACATTTCAAGCCTCACAGGCCTGTCTGCAGGAATAACTAGTACATTTGCTGTGGTTATGTCGTAATCAGGGTATTTGTATTCAAACCACCATTGATGTCCAATTACTTCAATTTTTAATGCATCTTCTGGCTCATTAGCTAGGTCGAAAATCGTTCTAACAGTAGGTACTGCAATTACTGCCAAAATAATTACAGGGATAACAGTCCATAGGATTTCTAATTTAGTATTTCCATGAATCTGTTTTGGTTCAGGGCTATCTGGTTTTTCTTTGAATACAAAAACAGAAAGTAGTAAAGCGCCTTGGACAATTACAAAAATTACTACTGCTATCCAAAATGTTAGCCAGAATAATTCATCTATAGATCTTGCATAAGGGCCCTCAGGACTTAAAGAGTCTAAGGGTGCATTTTCTATACAAGCAGATAAGAATATTAAAAGAAAATATCTTAGATTCTTTAATTTAAAAATATTTTTCACAAGCATATTTATATTATCAACAATTATTAAGGATAGCGTTGAAACAATATATAGTGTAATCATAAGTACTATGTCGTTATGGATGTTGTAAGTAAAAAATCTATATCAAAATATTTAAGACTTTCAAAATTAAGAATAGTTGAGCTTTTATTAATCACAACAGTTCCATCGATGGTTGTCTCTATATATGGTTTCCCGCCCTTAGATTTAATTATTTTTACTTTGTTGGGGGGCACTCTTCTAGCAGTTAGTGCAAATGTTCTAAATCAGATATTTGAAGTTGAAACTGACAGATTAATGGAAAGGACAGCCAATCGCCCTCTTGTAACAGGGGAAATCACAAAAAATAGTGCTTATGTTTATTCAATCTTTCTTGGAGTAAGTGGATTTCTAATTTTGTATACACAAACAACTGAACTGGCTGCTTTGATAGCACTTTCAGCTAATATTTTTTATTCATTTATTTATACTCTTTTTCTAAAACCAAGAACAAATCAAAATATTGTTATTGGGGGTGCAGCTGGTGCTGCTCCTGTGCTCATAGGATGGTCTGCAACGGGTACAAATTTAGAAACGGGCTCATGGCTGTTATTCTTATTGGTATTTCTTTGGACACCAGCTCATTTTTGGGCACTATCTATTGACAAATTAAATGATTATAAAGATGCAAATTTTCCAATGTTGCCAACTCAGGAAAGCTATAAAAGAACATCAATTTTTATTGGAATATACTCATGTGCAACGGTCCTTACATCGCTGCTGCTTGCACCAATATTACAACTAGGTATTGTTTACCTCCTACTAGCTCTAATATTTGGTATATATTTGATGTATAAATCTTATCAACTTTATCAAAAAAAAATAAAAGCTATCTCTTATTTCGTATTTTCAAATACTTATCTTGCAGTAATATTTCTATCTATGGTCGCTGATATATTCTTTACTTTGAGTAATATCTAAATATGGAAGAACTTCTTTTCTCAATAACCTATCCTCCAATACCTATTACTCAAATAGGACCTATTGCATTATCGCTCCACGGTGTTTTTGCAGCTGTTGGTTTTTATTTTGGTGCAAATCATTCATTGAAACTTTCTGAAGAAGATGGTGCTGATACTGAACTGTTTTCTGAAGCTTTTACTTGGGCTATATTTGGTGCAATCCTAGGCGCAAGATTTTTTACTATTCCTGCTCAGTGGTATGCCAATCCTAACTATGGGTTGGACGATATATTCACACTTGCAGGAAGCTACTCGATTATGGGTGGTATGGCAGGTGGAATAATCGCTGCTTATTTAAAAATTACAGTATTAAATAAGCAAGATTTTAAACAATATGGTGATTACGCTGCAACAGGTTTGATACTAGGAACAGTGATTGGCAGAATTGGAGATTTAGCAATTGTTGAACACTTAGGAAGAGAAACAAATTTCTTTTTGGGTTATGAAATAAAACCAGGTTACGATGTAGCTCCCCAACACAACTCACTTGAGTGCTTTGAGCCTTTAATAACTTGTGGAACTTTTCATCATGTTGCTATGTACGATCTCCTACTTGCATTGCTAATCTTTTATATATTTAGAAACCTTCAGACTCGCTTTACTTTTGGAAAAGGTTCTTGGATAGGCTTGTGGGCTGTATGGTATGGGTCACAAAGGGCTGTTCTAGACACACTAAGATTTGGAATGGGTGATTCAACCATAGGAATCTTTACTTGGAACCAAATTGGTGGGTTGATGCTTGCTTTAATTGGATTAATTATTTTTTTAAAAAATAAAGATACTAAAACAAGCTAATAAGAAACAGAACATACAAAGCAATAAAAACATATCCGAGTATCTCATTCCTCTTTATTATGTTTCTTGATAAAAATATGACAACAAAAGAAACAAAGTACATTATAAAAAGTTGATAGTCAATTGCAGAACTTATTTCTCCTGGACTAATCATTATGGCTGCTCCACCGACTAATCCAATGTTGAACAAGTTTGAACCAAAAATATTTCCAAAGACTATATCCGGTTTTCTCATTTTTGCTGCAGATATTGTGCCAGCAACTTCTGGCAAGCTAGTACCAATTGCAATAATTGTTGACCCTATAACCAATGAAGAGACTCCAAATATTGATGCAATCTCAACTGCATTCTCTACTACTAACTGACTTCCATAGAGAGTTGCAACTAATGACATTCCGCCTCTTAACCAAATATAACTTTTCTCTTCTTCTATTAAGCCTTCTTCATCATCGCTTTCTGAACTTATCATTTTATAAATTACATACAGAACTAAAACAAGAAGAGCTACACCAAGTAAAAATGGAAATTTATTTGTAAGTAAATAAGTTGAAACAAAAATTGTAGTTAATATTGCCATCCAGGTGGGGCTGATTTTATTCAAATTTATTTTTTTTGAATAATCCTTTGGCAACGCAAGGTAAAGAACTGCAACTACTAGTAATGAATTTGCAATATTAGAACCTACTATATTTCCAATTCCAAGATCTAAGTCACCTTTTAAAGCTGCACGCGTACTTGCAAACAGTTCTGGGGCAGAAGTGCCAAAACCAATAAAGGTGGCACCAACTATTGAACTTGGAAGTTTAAATTTTAATGCAATTTGAATCGCAGAACTGACCATTTCATCGGCCCCTTTTACCAAAAGAACCAAACCAATAGAAAATCCAAAAAGAAGAATGATTATGTCCATTATTTAAATTTACTCTTTAGAGTCTCTCCAAGCGATCCATTCTTTTACTTGTGTAAGGTCGTAAGAAGGTCCATTAACGGCTAATGTAATTTCTGTTGCACCAGCTTCTAGCAAATCATCGGCTAAGTCAATTCTTTTAATATCAATCCCAATTGATCTACCAATCTCACTAGGATCTCTGCCTACTTTTTCACACCAATTGTTTAGTACGCTGTTTTTGTGTGCCACAGTTTCTATTCCACTTCTCTCTTCTGTTTTTGTTGCAAACCCGTGCCAAATATCTGCGTATTGAGCCACTAGTCTTAAGGTAACTTTCTCTCCACCACCACCTATAAGAATTGGAATTTTACGTTTTGGTTGTGGGTCTAGTTTATCCATTCTGGTTACAATTCGTTCAAGTGATTTTTCCAATTCTTTCAATCTCCATATAGCTGTTCCAAATTCATAGCCATATTCTTCATAATCCTGCTCAAACCATCCTGAACCAATTCCAAAAATCAATCTACCATCTGAAATATGGTCGACTGTTCTTGCCATATCAGCTAAAAGTTCAGGATTTCTATATGAGTTGCAAGTAACTAAAGGTCCAATTTCAACAGAACTTGTTACTTCTGCCCAACTAGATAGCATAGTCCAACATTCAAAATGCTTACCTTCACGTCTTTCTCCTTCTTCCCACTGAGTGCCATCTTCTTTATAAAGTGGATAAAAATGGTCCCAGTTGTAAATAACATCTGCGCCAATTTTTTCTGACTCTAATGCGGCTGTTCTGATTTGGTCATATTCAGCATGTTGTGGTTGTAAAAATACAGCTATCCTTGGTTTCATTGTTTTCTCCTTATAAATTAAATTTAGTATTAATTAGATCTTCCTTTATTAAGTTTTTAAACTTTATATTTGCATCCATTCTTTCAATTTTTTGTTTGGTAATTTTTTCAGCAGATGGGAGTGGATTCTCTTTAATAAAGATTTTAATTTCCTCACTCAGCGATTCATCATATATTGATGATAATGAATCAAGAATTCGTGAAGAAGTCCATCCAGGCATTACTTCTAGTAAACTATTCCAATTATTTTTAATTTCAAGAAAAGCTGAAGATGCATTTTTGGTATTTGAAAGCAAAGTAGCAATTATATATGGGGCATCAGCACCTCTTATTGATTGATTTAAAATTGCTCCAATGACTTTTTTTGGAGCATTAGGATCACTCAATGTTCCAATAACACCTCTGTATCTTGCTTCGATTTGAGGTGATGTTGAGTTTTTTAGCTTTTCAATATATCGATCTGTTGAAATTTCCTCATTCATGCCAGCGATATAAAGCACTAAATTAAAATAATTTCCATCAACATAGTTTTCATAAGCATTTGAATTAAATTGATCAGAAAAACTATTTATAAAATTAGAATCTTCGGTTATTTTTGCATAGGTCCCACAAAGTAGGGACTTTAATTGTGATTCCTCTTGATTAAAGTCTGAACTGTAATCAAAACCAAGCTTTTCAATTAATGGATAACTAAAGTCTTTAACATAATTTTTGAATTCTTCACTATTATCAATTTTCGCAAAAGTAGAAAAGATACTACTGATTAATGACCAAGTGTTTATTTCTTCTTCATTGGCATATAAATTTAAAAGCCTCAAGAATAACTTAAGTGAAAGTTCACCAGTTCTCAAGGCCATCCACGAATCTTCAAGAATTCGATATTTCTCATTAATATCAAGCTTTTCGAAATCTGCAATTATCATTTCAAACAATTCTTCACTATATGCTGAATGGAAAAATGACCATCCACCATTATTTATAAATGGAACTTTTCCATCGATTTCTATAATTTGAGATTTTGAGACAATAACCTCTTTTATAATTGTCCCGTTATCTAAACATCGTATATTTAAAGGCACACTCCAAAGTGAGTCGTCAGTATCTCCATCAATAAGATATTTTTTTTGTGAGATTTTAAAACTATCTCCTACTTTTTCTATTTTTACTATTGGGTAACCTTCTTGCTTTATCCATGTTGGAAGGATTTCACTTAAGTTATAAGAACTTGAATTTGTAAGTTCATTCCAAAGATCTGACGAGTGGGTATTTTTATATTCATATTTATTAAGGTAGTTTCGTACACCCTCTTTGAAACTCTCTTCACCAATAAATGTTTCAAACATTCGAAGCACAGTAGACCCCTTTTGATAAGTTAAAACGTCGAACATTTCTTCTGCTTCTTCAGGGGATTTAACTTCGAACTCTACAGGCCTAGATGATTTTAAGGAGTCTACTCCAAAACCCCTTGATCTATCTTGGTTCATCTCGTTCCATAATTTAAATTCAGGATAAGTAGCTTCAGATGCAATCACTTCCATTAAGCTTGCAAAGGCCTCATTTAGCCAGATACCATCCCACCAGTTCATGGTTACAAGGTCACCGAACCACATATGCGCAAGCTCATGTGCGATAACAGAAATAGATCTTGATAGTTCGGATCTAGTTGCTTTTTCTACATCTATTAATAGCAGAGTTTCTCTAAAGGTGACTGCTCCCACATTTTCCATCGCGCCCATTGCAAAATCGGGGACTGCAATTAGGTCTAGTTTTGACCCTGGATAGTCAATTCCATAATATTCTTCAAAAAAATCCAGAATTTTTATAGCAGCAGCCCCAGCGTAAGCAGTTTGATCAGAAAACCCTGGTCTATGTACTATTCCAACATCTGTAGTTTTTGATTTACCTATTTTTGTAACTTCAAGAGGCCCAACAACAAAAGCAACTAAATATGTAGACATTCTCATAGAGTCAACAAATTTTGTTGTCGTTCTATTATTTTCGGAAGATTCACTTAATACCTTTTCGTTACTTACCCTTATTAATTCACTATTGGTTGTTAGAGATATAGAAAATACAGCTTTAAATTCAGGTTCATCCCAGCAGGGGAAAGCCATTCTTGCTGCAGTTGGCTCAAACTGTGTTGTTGCAATCCAAATATCATTATCATCTTTATCTTTAAAACTACTTCTGTAGAAACCTCTTAGTTCGTCAACAATTTTGGCCTCAAACTCCAAATAAAGTTGCCAATCACCTTTTGTAACTTGATCTTCAAAAACTAACGAAATTCTTTCTTCATCAGGCAGATAGTCAACAGATGCTTCAATATGTTCACCTGAGTCATTTTCTATGAAAGCACTTCCTACATCAATTCCAAGTGCATTGAGCTGAAGTTCTTTTGTTTCGTCAACTATTTCTAGAAAAACTATTTCTTTGCCTTTGTACTTAAATTGATCTAAGGAGATATCTAGATTTATCTCATATCTATTTGGAATTGCTGTTTTAGGAAGTCTGATTTTTTCATTCATTAAGAAATATTAGTAAGAATATAAATCAATCCCAGTCCAAGTGAATAAATTCATCAGAATTGTTTAACTGGACTTGATGTGCTCCAAAATAATCTCTCTGAGCTTGAATTAAGGATGATGGGTTGAAGCTATTTGTAGTTCCTACAAACCAGTTGTATGAAGAAGTTATAACTGGAATAGAAACACTCCCATCTACACATGTCTTAATAACTTTCTTTATGCTTTCAAGATTTTCTAAAAGTGTATTTTGAACAAACTCAGAAGAGGTCAACGCATTTGACAATTTTAAATCACCCAACTCCTTCAGTAAATCAGAGCGTATAATGCAACCTGCAGACCAGTTTTGTAAAACTTCTTTTAAATCTATCTCTAAATTTTCAATTGAACTTATATGCTCTATAAATAATAACCCCTGAGCCATGGTTGCAAGTCTTGCAAAATAGATTGTATTGCTGAGAGACTCTATATCGATATCAATTTCTTTTTCTTCTAATTTTTCATTCCACAAATTTTGAAAATTGCTTTCAACTCTAGCGTTAAATGCTTCATAAATACTTGGTAAAGGAAATCCATAATTTAAGGAGGTTTCAACAGTAAGTTTACCGGTGCCTTTATGACTTGCTTCTGATCTAATTTGGTCAATTATGTAACCAGATTCATTTTTTTTCAGCATTATGTTGGATGTAATTTCAATTAAGTAAGAAGATCTATTTTCTTTTGTAAACTCTTTAAAAAAATTACTAATTTGCTCATTATTAAAGTTTGCTTTTTTAAGAATGTGAAAAGCTTCAGTAATTATTTGCATTTCTGCATATTCTATTCCATTATGGAGCATTTTTATAAAATGGCCTGTTCCGTGTCCTTTATAAAATCCAATACTCGGTTTATTGTTGAAAATAGCTGCAATTGAAGAAAGAGAATTTTTTAACTCATTATTAATAGGATTAGACGAGCCTATCATCAAGGCCGGACCTTTTCTTGCACCTTCTTCTCCTCCAGACACACCCATTCCAACAAATTCTATTTCTTTTCTGGAACAGATTTCTCCCAACTTGTTGCTATCAAGATAGTACGCGTTACCTCCATCAATCAATATATCATTGGGCTCTAAATGCTCTATTAATTTTTTTGCCATATCCAAAGTAGGTTTACCAGATGGAATTAGCATTAAGATTTTTCTAGGTTTTGGCAAGTTGTTTACAAAATTTTGTATATCTGTAGTTCCGGTTATGTTTCCCTTGGAATCTTTGTCTATTAATAAATTAATTTTATCTTCAGATCTATTGAAAACATGGACAGGTATATTATTATCTGAAAAGTTAAGAGCAATATTACTACCCATTACTCCAATACCAATTAAGCCAATAGTTTCATTCATGATAAAAGTTTAACAACATCTTTTTGAAGCAAATTTTCTAAGTAATAATTTCTTATTTTCACAATGACTTCCAATCCGTTTTCATTATTTTCTACATTAATAATTGAGGAATACTTATGAAGCTTGTCTAAATCTTTTGGTGATATAAGCAATTTAACTTCATTGCTTTCGCCAAAAACATTTGTAGTAATCTCAGAAACTAAATTTTCAATGTTTGTTCCTTTGGTTGATGAAACAAATGTTGCGTTTGGATATTTTTCCATCAAAAAATTTAAAGAGGCTCTATCAATCCTGTCTATCTTATTAAAAACTAATAATTCTGGAACATTGGCTTCAATCTGATCTAATATTTCATGTACTGTATTTATATGCATTTCCGGCATTGCAGATGCGGCATCAACAACGTGAATTAATAAATTAGCTTCCTTTACAACTGTTAAAGTTGACTTAAAAGATTCTATTAATGTAGTTGGAAGATTTTGAATAAACCCTACAGTATCAGAAAGTATTATATGTTCATTTATTCCATCTATTTTTAATTCTCTTTGAAGTGAGTCTACTGTTGCAAAAAGTTCGTTTGCAACATAGGTTTTTGAAGAAGTTATTTTTTCAAGCATTGTTGATTTGCCTGCATTTGTATAGCCCACTATCGAAACCAGCGGGGTATTGTTTTTCTTCCTAAAGCTAGACTGCACCTCTCTTTGCTTACTAACTTTTTTGATTTCTCTTTTTAGCTTATTAATTCTATTGTCAATCAATCTTGTATCAGTCTCAAGCTTAGTCTCGCCAGGACCCCTTGTTCCGATACCACCACCTTGCTGATTTAAAGTTTTACCAAGACCAGCTAATCGTGGTTTGAGATAAATTGAAAGTGCTAATTCAACCTGTAGACTGGCTTCTTTTGACTGAGCATGCAGGGCAAATATATCTAGAATAAGACCTGTCCTGTCAACAACATCACACTTGAATAAAGCTCTGAGCTCTTTTTGCTGACTTGGAGTTAACTCGCAATCAAACAACACGACATCGATATCGTTTGCATCTGAAATATCTACCAGTTCTTTTATGGAGCCTTTGCCTATAAATGTTTTAGGATCAATTTTTTCGACTCTCTTAGTTTGAATTATGGTTGGACTAGATCCAGCTGTTTCTACTAAATTAACCAACTCTTTTAAAGACTCCTCTTTGTCAGCTCTTGTTTCATTCTTAAGCACTATTCCAATTAGTAATGCTTTTTGTGTAGTAACAAAAATATCTCTATCAGATACTGTAAGAAGCCTTCGGTCTGATTGGTTAGGATTTTTTCTTTGATTCAATTATTTCATTATAGGTAGTTGGCCATTTTCAGATGCTTCTGATAGTTCCTCTTCTGCAATTATTTGAGACTCTCTAACTGCAAGTACTACCTTTCCCGTTGGAGGCCAAATGAATTTCCAAGCAGCGCTAGCTACAGCCCAAAATTGTTGCCCACTATCCACATCAATTAAAGGAAGTGCCTCTGAAGTTTTTTCACTACCGGCAGGCACCAAGAGTCCAGATTTTGTAATAGTTTCTTCTTTTAAATGCCCAACCCTCCAGCCTGGGGAAACTTTAAATCCAGCAGGAGCATGTTGGATGTCATCAATTAAGCTTTTTTCTTCTGCCATTTTCTTATAATAAACACTAAATTTATATAAAAGTAGCGGAGGTGGACAGGAATCGAACCTGCCAAAGACTTTTACACCTTTCAACAGTTTTGAAGACTGTGGAGCCCACCAGGCGCTCATTCACCTCCATATTAAGACTAGTTATATAAAAAATTTTTAATTGAATAGAATTAAAGTAATGAATAATTTCCAAAGAGAATTTAAAAGGTTGAAAACTGAAAGAGGCCTTAACAACAAACAGATAGCGTCTTTTACAGGCGTTAAAGTTAAAGATGTAAAACAATGGGAATCTGGAACTAGTTTTCCTTCAGATAGAAAAATTATCAATGCTCTTGAAGGTCTCTTAGGGACTGAGATTACCCCAACGCTTGATGGATTTTCAACAGTAGATACTAAAGATATTGGCGCATTATTAACTGAAGAAAGCTTGTTTTCAGTTGAGAAAGAAGACATACCAATTAAGCAAACTAGATTAGATAAATTTCGTAATACCTTTCAAAAAAAAGAAACCACATCCAACAATACTGATTACGAATTTAGAGATTTTTCTGAAACAAAAGAGGAGTCCTTAGATGAGTATCTAACCAAACCAGTTCAAACAGCAAATGCTCTTCAATACTCGAATGAGGAACCTTATCTATTAGATGAAAAACAAATAGGATTTTACTTAACCAGAAATATTAAAACTACAGCTTTCTTAGTAATTCTTTCAATTGTTATTTTTAATTTATTTGGATTGTTTTGGGAGTCTCTTAATACATTCATAGACAATTTATTGTGAAAATTAATTCGTATACAAAATTAGGACTTTTTCTATCTATAGTTTCAATTTTAGCTGGAGCTTTTGTTAGAGCTACAGGTTCGGGAGATGGTTGTGGAGCAACATGGCCCACATGTAAAGGAAGAATAATTCCTGGACTTACAGATACTTCAGAGTTGATTGAATTCTCTCATCGTTCTGTGAGCGGACTTTTACTCATCGTTACTTTGATTATATTTTCAAAAACTCGAAAATTTCAAAGTGGTTCTTTAGTAAAGTCTGTAACGAATTATCTTACTTTTTTTGTAATTTTTGAAGCAATTATTGGCGCAGTAATAGTTCTTTTTGAGTGGGTTGGGCTCAATAGTTCTTTACCAAGAATAATTGCAGTCCCAATCCATCTTGTAAATACTTTTGGCTTGCTTGGAAGTTATGCAATATTGAATAAAATTCTTGAAGATGACTTAAGAGATATCAAATTAATATTTAATAAAAGTTTTGTTCTTATTTCTTCACTCTTTTTACTCAGTGGTGCAACAGGTTCTATCACCGCTTTGGCGGATGTTTTATTCCCGAGTGCATCATTTATTGAAGGTTTCTTAGCAGATTTTGACAAGACATCCGACGTATTGACCAGATTGAGAATTTTACATCCAATAATCTCATCTTTATTATCAGTAATTCTTTTTGTTTATTCAATAAGAATTAATAAAAAATATGGAATAAATACAAAGCTATTACAAACCTTTGTAATTGTTGCGGTGTTTCTTGGTGTACTTAATGTCATATCCAATATAGTTCTACCTCTCAGCATATTACACCTAGCAATTGCTGATTTTTTGTGGATTTCCTATATATATGTAAGTATTGATCTTTTGAAAAATAATTTATTTATCAGTTCGCTTTAAATTAATTGTCTGTATATTATTCACCTTTGTAACTGAATAGCAAGCACAAGGGTCAAATTACTGATGGTGACAAAAACAATACCTTCTAAGCCAAAACCAGAGGCAAAAGAAGCAGATTTTTCAAATG
>ERZ802830.913-NODE-913-length-28996-cov-14.1066_pt1 | contig 28996 bp, 22 predicted proteins | sample MGYA00345654_ERZ802830 | MGnify/ENA primary metagenome ERZ802830 (study PRJEB30503, sample SAMEA104212375) | marine metagenome | biome: Westerlies Biome; feature: [SRF] surface water layer (ENVO:00010504) within the epipelagic zone...; material: water...
GATGCCAATCTTATGGTAAAAAATCAACTCGAATTTTGGCGACAAATGCCAGAGCTTTATAGTGGATTAAAAGCGTCATTGAGGCAAAATCAACAAGGTACTTTAGGAATGCTCTTTCGTGAGGCTGTCAATAACTTAGAGCACTATATCCAAAACAATACTAATCATCATTTTTTTGTTGGATTCAATGCCCTTAATGGGGCTGAAGAACAGATTCTTCAGGAGTTTTTGACAACCGAGCAAGGGAATGTTATTTGGGATATCGACCGGTATTTTTATGAAGACGAAGTTCATTCAGCGGGAAAATTTATTCGTCAATATTATCGTGATTGGAAATCTCTGAGAGGTTCTGAGGTGACATTAAAGGATAACTTTGCTCAGCCCAAAGTGATTGAAATGATTGGGGTTAGTAAGAATATTACTCAAGCAAAATATGCCGGTCAGTTAGCTACAGAATTATCGAGGAACTTTCCCGACGAGAAAACTGCAGTTGTTTTAGGCAATGAGGCTTTACTTATTCCAACGTTATCGGCAATAGCTGATACATCATTGGATTGGAATGTTACTATGGGGTATCCGATTGAAGAAACCTCAGCAGCTACTTTTTTTGAGGCTTTTTTAAACCTTCATATTAATACATCTGAAAATTATTTTTTTTATAAGGACATCAAAGTACTTTTCTCAAGTCCTTGGTGTATTGGCTTGTTTGAAAACCACGGCTCATATCCTAAGTCGAAATTAGAAGAATTAGAAAAAAAGAATCTTTATCGATTTTCATGTGATTTTATGTTAGAGTCTTCAGCTAAAGAATCTCTCAATAGCTTATTTTTTTCCGTATCATTAGAGACAGAGGAGTTGCTGAACCGTTGTATAAAAATCAGTGAGGCATTTATTGGGTTTTTGGATCAATCAACCGCGAAACTAGCTCATCTAGATCGTTCCTATTTTCAGCGTTTTAAGGAAATTTTTAATCAAATGGTTTCTATACATCAAACACATGAGGCAATTCAGTCGGTTCCCACGCTTTTACTTTTGCTTCGGGAAGTAATGAGTGGAGAAAAAATAGATTTTTTTGGAGAGCCTCTTGAGGGAATTCAGTTCATGGGCTTATTGGAAACTAGGTTGCTGGATTTCGAAAACCTTATAATCACTAATGTCAATGAAGGCGTCTTGCCTTCCGGAAAAAAGTTTAAATCTTTCCTTCCTTTTGATCTCAAGAAAAAGTTTAATCTTCCCACATTTCTAGAAAATGATGCCATCTACACTTATCACTTTTACCGATTATTACAAAGATCTAAACGTATTTTTCTACTTTATAATACTGAGAGTGAAGGATTAAATGCCGGAGAAAAAAGTCGTTTTCTTTATCAATTAAAATACCATACGCTTCCTAATCATCAGGTTTTAGAAAAGCAGCTTGTAGTTAATTACTGTAAATCTAAAGCCACTATTTCTGAAGTGGAGAAAACAGATTTAATCATGGATCGATTAAAACAAATTGCTCAAAAAGGATTTTCCCCTTCTTCCCTTTCTCTATTTATAAAAGATCCTTTAGATTTTTATTTTCAAAGGGTATTGGGTATTCGGGAAAATAAAACGCTAGAAGTTACCATCAACAATATGGACAAAGGAAACTTAGTTCATGAGGTTTTAGAAACTTTATATCTACCTTATCTAGGTAAGATTTTAAAAGCCACCGATTTTGATCAAATGCGTCATAAGCTACTTCCTTTAATGGAAGATAAATACCAATCCATATACCATGGAAATAACAAGAGGACAGGCCGAAACTATATCATTTTTGAAGTTCTTAAAAAGTCTATCTTTGATTTTCTTGCTATAGAAGAGGCCCTCGTAAACAAGGGAAATGAGATTAAAATATTAGCACTCGAAAAACCGTTTCAACATAGCATAAATATACCTGGCCTTGATTTTCCAATCAAAATTATTGGTGTTGTAGATCGCATGGATGAGTTTAATGGTAATTTAAGAATTATAGATTATAAAACTGGAGTAATAGAATCGAAACAACTTCGATTAATTGATTGGAAAGCTTTAAGAGAAAATGCTGACTTAACTTATTTATTTCAAATACTTTTATATTCTTATGTTCATAGAGATATAATTTCTGGTTATAATCAACCCTCTGTAGGAATTATTACTTTTAGAAATCTACCAGAATATTTTATTCCTTTTGAGTCTAAAATTGACAATGGCCAGGCGCTTAGTAAAGATAATTTAGATAATTTTCAAGGGGTATTATTTGAGCTTATTGGGGAAATATTCAATTCAAGAATCCCCTTTAAGGAAAGCAGATAAATCATTTTAAGTCAAATTTTCAACTTTTACAATATTATATTTTAAATTTATGTTGTGAACGATAAAATAGATAATAACAAGGAAAAGGGCATAAAGCGAGAGAGACTAAATTGGTTTCTCCGAGCTATTACTCTTGGTGATCGTTTTTCATATCAGGATTTTTACGATAGAGTTAAAAAGGGTTTTGTTGAGTTTTTAATTGTGTTTTTTGGGGTATTAGTTTCTTTCAGCGTTGAGAATCAAGGTGAAGATTTTGGAGATAGAGAAGCTAATATTGATAACCTAGTAAATTTGAGAGATGAGATGAACGACATCAAGATTTACACTCAAGAATATATTGAAGAGAATAAATGGATTAGAGCACTTTATCAGAAGCTATATGATGAATGGGAGTATAAGAAAGATAGTGTCTATGTTTGGATAGATGATGCTGATGGAGAGGCCTATTCACCACTTTCATTTTATAGTAATTATAATCCCTTTAACCCACCAAGGGTAGTTTATGAAGCAATAAAGTTAGATGGAACATTCAGATTTTTAGGTTCAGAAATTGGAAGGATTGTAAATAATATATACGATGGAACTGACCTAAAATATTTGATGCTTAATTCAGATCGTGAGGAGCAAGTATATGTTGACCAATTTGAAGGTAGAATAGCAAATAAATGGATTTTTGATCTTGATTTTATTGATTTATATGAAATGGATTTTTTTGTAGACAATCGTAAATATATTCAACAAGACAAATATTTAAAATATAATCTTTTTAAAAGGCTTGGTCTGTGGACTCAAGTTTCTGAGCAATTAGTGGATTATGACGTCACATTGACAAAAAGTATAAGGAAACTTGATTCTGTAATTAAGGTTAAGGATGATGAATTTACAATTATATGGTGGTGGTTTTAATTCTTCTCAATTAGTCCAGAAACTAATTTACCCGAAATAAGTGCAGGAGGTACGCCTGGTCCTGGAACTGTAAGTTGCCCCGAAAAAAATAAATTTTCTACTTTTTTGCTTTTTAATTTAGGACGAAGAAATGCAGTTTGAAATAATGTATTAGCCATCCCATATGCATTTCCTTTATAGGAATTGTAAACCGAGATAAAGTCATTTACACTAAATGACTCTTTAAAGAGAATACTGCTGCTTAGTTGCTGATCAGTTAATTTTTCCAGTCGAGTTAAAACGATATCAAAATATTTTTTTCTAAGTGATTCTGTGTCTTCTAGTCCAGGAGCAATTGGGATTAAAATAAAACATGCCTCTTTTCCTTTAGGGGCCATATCAGGATCTGAAATAGAGGGAAAATTTGCATAAAAAAGGGGTTCATCTGGCCATTTTGCATTATCATAGATTTCACTTGCATGGGCATCAAAATCTACGTCAAAAAATAATGTATGGTGGGAAACGTTTTTAACTTTCTTGTCTATGCCAATGTAAAAAAGTAAGGAAGAAGGAGCAAAAACTTTTTTATCCCAATAGGCCTCACTATATGAGCGGTAATTAGAAGGAATCAAAGTTTCCGTATGGTGATAATCAGCCCCACTTAAAACTATATCGGATAAAATTGTTTCATTTTTAATTTTAATTCCTATTGCTTTATTTTTTTCTAATAAAATTTCTTCAACGGGGCTATTTAAATAAATTTTCACCCCCAGACTATCCGCCAAGCTGACCATTCCTTCAACGATACTATACATACCGTTTTTTGGGTGCCAAGTTCCTAGACCAAAGTCTGCGAAATTCATAAAATTATAAAATGCAGGGGTATCAGCGGGTTTTGCCCCAAGAAACAATACAGGAAACTGAAGGATTTGAGTGAGCTTAGGATTTTTAAAATCTTTAGTAACTTCTTTTTTGACGTTTGAAAAAAAGTAACCTAGCTTTTTTATAGTTTCAGGTGTAATAAGTTCAAGCGGTGAAAGGCCGGGACGATAAACAAGATCATTTATGGCTATTTTGTAATTATCCGCAGCTTTTTTAATGAATTTTTTTAATTTCTGTGCACTACCCTTTTCAACCCCCTCAAATACATCATAAATCTTTTCTAAATGGTCTCCAATATAAATAGAATCATTTTTTCCAAAGTAGACTTGATAGCCTGGATCTAATCGCTCTAATTTATAGTAGTCATTAACTGACTTTCCAAAATCATTGAAAAACTTTTCAAACACATCCGGCATCCAATACCAAGAAGGACCAATATCAAATACAAATCCATCTTTTTTTAATTGTCTTGCCCTACCACCGGGGGAATTGTTTTTTTCATATATATTTACTTGGTGACCAGATTTAGCAAGATAACATGCAGCAGACAAAGATGAGAAGCCAGAACCTATAATTGTGATTTTCTTTTTCATCATCTGTAAAATTATCAATTAACTAGTTTATTTAACTAAAGAATCTAGTTTTTTAAATTGAATTATCCGGAAGAACTAATTATCTCTGTTTTTACTCCTTCTTGTGGAGTGGATTTCCTCAACAAAAGAGGCGCTAATTATTCCTGTTGGAATGGCTACAACTCCAATACCAATTAATGAAATTATAGAAGCAAACATTTTACCTCCTGGGGTTATTGGATAAACATCTCCATAACCAACTGTAGCGAGAGAAACGGTTGCCCACCAGACTGATTCTGTAATACTAGAGAATTTCTCAGGTTGAGCATCATGTTCTAAATAGTATATTGCTGATGCGGAAAATAAGATGGTAAGTATAGATAAGAAAAGTGTAAATTTTAACTCGCTTTTTACAGCTGTTAATGCTTTTATAAAAAGCTTTAAAGATTCGCTATCCCTACCTAACTTAAATATTCTTGTCAATCGAAAAAGTCTAAGTATTCTAAAGAACCTTCCATCTAATTTTACAAATTGGTTCAAGTAGAATGGTAAAATGGAAATAAGATCAATTAATCCATAAACGCTAAAAATATATTTAAATACTCCTTTAAATTTATTCTCTCTGAAGGCTAGATATAACCTGTATAAGTATTCAAAAGAAAAAATATAAATAGATATCGCTTCAAAAACGAATAAAGTATTACCATAAATATTACTTATATTTTCATGGGACTCTAATATCATTGCAATTACATTTACAATGATCAGTAGGTATATGAATCTATCGAATTTTGAAAAGGACTTCAATATTTTATTTTTTGGAAATGTCGATAAAAATACCAATTAAAACCCCTAGAGTAGTTACCGCAACAACAAAGGCTACAAATGATGGAGACATAAGTTTTGTTTTGTTAAATATAACCAATTTTAAAACATCGAAAACCTATCTTAAATTCATATTTTATTTAATAATTCTCACCTAAGCTTTTGTAAATATATTTTTGCTGTTTAAATTCAATTTAGTTTATTAAATATCTTTGAAATCTCATCTTGTAAAGAAAAATTCTAAAACATTAATATAGGCGTTTTTATAGCCTATATTTTTTTAAAAAATTAGGTGATTTATTAGTAATTTTATAGTCTTTAATTTTATGCAGTAGATGGTGAGTTTGACTACAATTACTTTTTTCAAATTTCAAAAAAACAAACCCTGGGCTTTCGCTCAAATGGGACTTTTACAAAGAAAAATTAAAAAAACGAATGGGCTTTTTTTTCTTAAATTAATGGGAACAGGAGGTGGAAACGGATTTAGTTTACAACCGGACTTTGGGACTTATGCTCTTTTAGCAGTATGGGAATCTGAAAATGCAGCATCTAATTTTTTTGATAAAAATGAGATAATAAATCGTTATAAAAGTAAAGCATTTGCAACTAGAACCATAAAAATGCTTTCCCTAAAAAGTCATGGTTTTTGGAGTGGTCAAAATCCCTTTCCTGAGCAAAAAATAAGTAAAATACCAAAAAAAATGCCTGTAGCTATAATCACTCGAGCTACCTTGAGGCTTTCAAGATTGATTTCTTTTTGGAAATCTGTTCCGGCTGCTAGCGCTGCAATTGAGGGAGCAAAAGGGGTAAAATATTTTAAGGGCATAGGAGAATGGCCCTTTATTCAGCAGGCTACTTTAAGCCTTTGGGATAGCTTTGATTCAGTTAAGAATTTTGCATATTCAAGTAAGATTCACACTGATATTATAAAAAAAACTAGAAAGCAAAAATGGTATAGTGAGGATCTTTTTGCGCGATTTCAGGTTCTATCTGATACTGGATTCATACATACCAATGAGGACTGATGAAGAAAGCCGCAGTTATTGGAGCTGGAATTGGAGGCATTGCTGGAGCATTGCGTCTGGCTCATAAAGGTTATCATGTAAATGTATTTGAGGCCAACGATTATCCCGGTGGTAAGTTGAGTGCTTTTACTCTTGGAAAATATCGCTTTGACTCAGGTCCCTCTTTGTTTACGATGCCTCATCTTGTAAACGATTTATTCGAGTTATTTAATGAAAAACCATCTAAGTATTTTAGCTATAAAAAGAAAAAAATTGCTTGCCAATATTTTTGGGATGACCATACTGAGCTAACTGCTTATTCTAATAATTCACTTTACTTTGATGAAGTAGAAAATAAACTTGGAATTAAATCAAACTCATTAAAGAAATATCTCGATCGAGCGAAACGAAAATACGAGCTTACTGCACCTCTCTTTTTAGAACGTTCCCTTCATAAATTTCAAGGTTTTGTCAATATTGAAACGGTTAAAGCACTTTTGAACTTAAGTTTATTTGAAATTAATCAAAATTTACATTCTGTAAATGCGAGTCAGTTGAGAGAACCTCACCTCGTTCAGATGTATGATCGATATGCTACCTATAATGGTTCTTCCCCTTTTCAAACTCCTGGAATTATGACTTTAGTTCAGCACCTTGAACAAGAGTTTGGAACTTACATACCCATTAGAGGAATGGAGCAGATTACTTTATGTCTATTTGAATTGGCAAAAAGAAAGGGAGTATTATTTAATATGAGTGAAAAGGTTAAAAAAATTATTGTTGAAAAAGGGAAAGCGGTTGGAATCAAAACAGAAAAAGTTGAGAATCGTTTTGATTTAATATTATCAAATGTTGATATATTTCCAACCTATAAAAACCTGTTAAGGGATCAAAAGGCTCCGAAAAGAATTCTTCGTCAGGAGCGTTCAAGTTCAGCTGTTATATTTTACTGGGGTATAAAAAATCAATTTGATCAATTAGATTTACATAATATTTTTTTCTCAAAAAATTATAAATCAGAATTTGATTCTATTTTTAATCAAAATAATGTGTCGGATGATTTCACTGTTTATGTCAATATTACCTCAAAGGATATTCCTCAAGATGCTCCCGAGGGCTGTGAAAATTGGTTTGTAATGGTCAATGTTCCATCAGATCATGGTCAAGATTGGGAATCAATTAAAACCAGACTTAGAGAAAAAACAATCAAAAAGCTTAATAAAATCTTGAAAGTTAATCTAGAGACCATGATAGAAGAAGAAGTTGTAATGACTCCACCTTTAATAGCTCAAAAGACGGCTTCTCATATGGGGGCATTGTATGGCAGTTCAAGCAATAATAAAATGTCAGCTTTCCTTAGGCACCCTAATTTTAATTCAAAAATTAAAAATTTATATTTTTGCGGAGGTAGTGTTCATCCTGGAGGAGGAATTCCACTTTGTCTACTATCTGCTAAGATTGCAACTGACTTGATTCCTAATGCATCAAATACGAAAGACTAAACTGAATTTTGAAAACATTTCTATTGCTCTAATATGGTTGTTTCATGTCAGTGGTATATTGGGAATAATATATGGTAATTCAAATTGGTTCATTTCTTTTACACCACTAAATCTAACTCTTAATTTTATTTTATTATTAATTAATTGTAAATGGAATAAGCGGGTTTTATTTGTAATTATTTTAAGTTTTTTTGTTGGGATGACTACAGAGATTTTAGGAGTTAAATACGGTTGGTTTTTTGGAGATTATCAATACGGGAATCAATTGGGTACAAAGGTCATGGGCGTCCCACTTTTGATTGGAGTTAATTGGGCCTTACTAATCGTTATTACCGGTGCAATTGCTCACCAGTTTTATTCCAATACATTTATGCGAGTATTAGTCGGTATGGGTTTGATGCTTTTTTTAGATTTACTTATGGAGCCTTTAGCTCCCGTTCTTGATTTTTGGGTATTTGACGGACAGGAGGCGCCATTACAAAATTATTTGGGCTGGATAGGAGTGGCTCTTTTCTTACAATTAGGATATTATTTTATCAAAGTAAAAATCAACGGCTCGTTTCCCTATCATCTTTACCTATTACAAATCATTTTTTTCAGCGTGTTGTTAATTAAACACACTACAGTCGGATTGTAATTGATTACTTTTGATATATGTCTGATTTCAAGAACATCATTTTGTTAACATTACTTTTAATTTCATGTAATAATAATACTATGATAAAACATACTAGCGCCAATAAACCCATAGATTCTTTATTTATTATGACTCCCGACAACGCAGTTAGACTTAATCAGTTTACATCTGAATTTATTTTGAAAAATAAGATTGATGAGTGGCCAGACTTTATTCAGTTTAAAGAGTCTATAGAGGATTTGTCTAAACTTAATCCCAAAGGGGTAATAATCTTTTTATCTGAACTTTATAAGATTACAACGCAATTACTGCAGTCACCTTTTCCGAAAAATTTTGATGGACTTCCCGTATACAGTAGAATTAAAGTAGTTCAGACCCAAATAATCAAGTGTCATTTTTACGCATCTAACAATCAGAGTAAAAAATTAAATGATTCGCTAGATGAACTTTATGTGGAATACAATATATTATTAAATAGAATGGTTAGTTTTATTGAAGAGCGTCAAATTCCTCTTGATAGTATTGGATTTAATTATAATGACTCAGGATTTTAGAACAAATTCTGCATTCTCCAAAAAATGAATATTTTCTTCGATGACTTGAGTGATTTTGTGACTTTGGTGTTTTAAAACGTCGTTATCAGAGACAATTTCAAGAGCCTCTTCATACAATTTTATCAACTTTTTATCGAATTCAATACATTTCAGCAAATGACTTTGACTGGTTTTTGCATTTGAAGAAGACGTAATTTGTTCAAAATTTAGTCTATTAATTACAAGATTGTCTACCTCAATATTCATTGATCTAAGCAATGAGACGATGTCTTGAAAAAATCGGTTTCTTATGGTAGATTGCATGTTAAAAAATCTTTTATTCTCAGGAAGATTGAATCTATCTGATGCTTTTAAATACTCTAGCTTAGAGTTCTTTAAAAAAGTGAGAATTTTTTCAAGTTTGGCGATAAATTGTATGTGACTAGACAATTAAAAATAATTTAAGGCAAAGTAAACATTAAGGTAACCCTAATATTAGTTAAGCTTAATTTAATATTAACAAGTTTTCAACCTCAAACTGGTAATTGGTTAATTTTAAAAGCTTGCATGAGCTTATTTCGCCACGGATTTTACCTTTTTTTTCAAATTTTGGAGGGTCTACTTTTGCAATTTTTGAAATGCTCATGTAGTAATCCTCCCTTTGCGGGTGGTATGAAGTAACTGCATTAAAAATTTTATTGCCATTCCAGTTTTCTGATAAACAAAGAGTTATGCTTACAGCATCTTTTTGGTGGATAAAATTTATTGGAGATTTTGGATTAGGAAGATTTTGTTTGCCACTAAGGGAGAAAATAGGATGCCTATTTGGACCAATTAGCCCGCCTAGCCGGATTATGCAACTTTCAAAGGAAGAGTTTTCGAGTAGCTTCTTTTCACAGAGTAAAATCTTTCTAGCGTTATCAGACAATGGATTTGTTTTACTTTTCTCAGTTATGGTGTTTTTTTGAAATCCATAAACAGAGGTGCTACTTGTATAGATTACCTTTTTAATTCCAAAACTCACAATTTTTTTAATTACCTGCTCCATCATTTCCACATATTTTATATTTCGATTTTTTCGAAGCCCTGGAGGAATTGTAATAATTAGTAAATCTATCTCTTGGAAAAAACTACAATCACCTTTAATCTTCTTCTCAGTTACAACAATTTGCTTAGCGTTTAATCCTTTTTTTACAAAAAAACTATGCTTTTCTAAAGTAGTAGTACTGATTATAACATTGTGATTATTTTCTATACATTTTTCAGCCAAAACTGAACCTAACCAACCTGCCCCTAAAATCCCGATATTCATTTATAGTGTACTTTTTATACAACAACTATATTCATAATTTTTTTAAAAATCAAGGGGAAGCTAAAAAAACCCTATATTTATTAAAATTGATATTAAAGAATTATGCCTATCAAAAGTTTTCAAGGTCAAAGAGAGCAAAGGTTTAAACCCAAGGCTAAAACTTTATTAGTGGAAGATATTATGACTAGGAATTTAGTTGTTTTCAAACCAGACGAAACCATACATGAAGTGATGAAGAAATTTATAAAATATCGAATTTCAGGAGGCCCTGTTGTTAACGAAAAAGGTGATTTAATAGGAGTTATTTCAGAAGCTGATTGCATGAAAGAAGTTTCTGATAGTCGCTATTTTAATCTTCCTATACTGGATAAAAGTGTAAGTAAATTTATGACCACTAATGTGGATACGATTGACGCATCCAAAACAATTTTTGAAGCTGCATCAAATTTTTTTAAAACTTCTCGCAGACGATTTCCAGTTTTAGACAGTAATAAGTTAGTTGGTCAGATTAGCCGAAAGGATATTGTTATTGCTACCCTAAACATGAAAAGTAATACCTGGCGCTAGTAGATTTTTTGTGCAACACGGTAGGTGTTGGCGTGTGCTTCAATTATTATTTTAATGTCCTTTGAGTAACCCCCTCCCATACTACATTGAACTGGAATATTCTCATCGTGGCAACATTTTAGAACCATTTGGTCACGTGCTTCGCAACCTTTTATGCTGATACCTAGACGACCTAAACGATCTGATTCTAGGACATCAACACCAGAAAGGTAAAATATAAAATCAGGCTTGACACTTTTCAGGAGTTTGGGAAGTGCTTCCCGGAGTATCTCTATATATATCTTGTCATTAGTTTTATCTTCTAGAGCAATGTCCAAGTCACTTTGTTCTTTTTTGAAAGGGTAATTTTTTTTCCCATGCATTGAAAATGTAAATACACGATCCTCTTTTTGAAATATTTCAGCAGTACCGTTACCTTGATGGACATCTAAATCAATAATTAAAATTTTTTTTACTAATTCTTTTTCTAACAAATATTGAGCTGCAATAGCTTGGTCATTTAGCAAGCAAAAAGCCTCGCCATGCGAAGAAAAAGCGTGGTGTGTTCCTCCAGCAATATTAAAAGCTATACCATATTCAAGGGCTTTTAAAGACCCTGATAATGTTCCTCCAGCAATAATAAACTCTCTATCAATAAGTTGTTGGGAAATAGGAAATCCGATTTTTCTTATTTCTGCTTTATTCAACTTTAAACCCTTTAAACGCTCTACATAAACCTTTTGATGAATAGCCGTAGCTGAGTCATTATCAATTTTTTTTGGGGAGAAAAAATCTTCAGGCTCACATGTCCCCTCATGGATTAATTGTCTGTGTAAGAGTTCATATTTCTCCATTGGAAAACGGTGATTTTCAGGGAGGGGTAAAATATAAATAGGATCAAAAGCTACAGGAATCAATTGAAATCTTTTTTCAAAGTATTATTAACTTTCAATTTTTCGAGTTGTATTTTAATTGTATCGTCTTCAACCCTAGCAAAAAGTAGTTCAGATTTCTTTAAAAGCTTACCTTCCATGAGCAGAATGTTTTTACAAGTAGCAACTTCATCCCAACTCATATTAACATTTAGCATTGATTTCATTTTATTCGCAGTAAATGGAAGAAGAGGCTCACTTAATACAGTCAAGTAGGCAGCAATTTGTAATGCTATATTAATTATAGTTTCTACTCTTTTTGGATCTTTTTTAATTAATTTCCAAGGTTCTTGATCAGCTAAGTATTTATTTCCCAATCGTGCTAGATTCATTAACTCTTGACTGTAAGCCCTGAAGTGGAATTGTTCAATTTCTTTTTCAAATTTTTCTGGAAATGTTTTTAGAGAATTCATAACTTTTTGGTCAGTCTTATTTAAAGTTCCTCCTTTTGGAACTTTCCCATTGTAATATTTATGCGTTAAAACCATTACTCTATTAATGAAATTCCCAAAAATAGCAACTAATTCGCTATTATTACGGGTTTGAAACTCATTCCAAGTGAAATCATTATCCTTAGTTTCCGGGGCATTAGCAGTCAAAGTATAACGTAATATGTCTTGTTTGTCAGCAAAATCTTCCAAATATTCGTGTAGCCATACTGCCCAATTATTTGAGGTGGAAATTTTTTTTCCTTCCAGATTCAAGAATTCATTGGCCGGGACGTTTTCCGGTAATATATAACCGCCTGCATTTTTTAAAATAATTGGAAAAATAATACAGTGAAAAACAATATTGTCCTTTCCTATAAAATGAACTAGTTGAGTGTCTTGTGATTTCCAATATGGTTTCCAGTCAATATTTTTTTTCTTTGCCCATTCTTTAGTTGAAGAGATATACCCTATGGGCGCATCAAACCATACGTAAAGAACTTTCCCCTCTCCACCCTGAACGGGAACAGGAATTCCCCAGTCCAAATCACGTGTTACTGCTCTTGCTTGAAGCCCATTATCCACCCAAGATTTGACTTGACCATAGACGTTAGATTTCCAATCTTTTTTGTGTTTTTTCAATATCCAATCTTTAATAAAACCTTCGTATTGATTAAGAGGTAAAAACCAGTGTTTAGTTTTTTTAAGTTTGGGGAGGCTTCCTGATAATTTAGATTTTGGATTGATTAAATCAGTAGCGTTTAATGAACTGCCACATGATTCACATTGATCACCGTATGCTTCTTCATTTTGACAAATGGGACAAGTACCCACAACAAACCTATCTGCGAGAAATGCTTTGGCATGAGTATCATACAATTGCTTTGTTTCTTTTATAGAAAATTTCGACTTTTCATGTAATTGGGTAAATATTTCACTAGCAGTTTCGTGGTGAATCTTCCTTGAGGTTCTGGAAAAATTATCAAACGAAATCCCAAAATCATCAAATGATTTTCGGATGACCTTATCGAAATGATCAATGATTTGCCGGGGTGTTTTTCCTTCCTTTTTTGCTTTTATATCAATAGCAACTCCATGTTCGTCACTGCCGCAAATAAATGCTACATCTCTATTTTTTAGCCTAAGATATCTTGCGTATATATCAGCAGGGATATACACCCCTGCAAGGTGACCAATATGGATTGGCCCATTAGCGTAAGGCAGGGCAGCTGTAATTGTATAGCGTTTAGGCAGCTTTGACATCAAGTTTTTGGTAAAAATAAGGATTTTATTTCCCTGCTAATAATTTTATTTGATAAGCAAGAAATCTCATATCTAATCACTTCCCCTTTTTTATAAAAAACTAAATATATTATTTGTATTTGGATATTAATATTGCTTTGACTTCAAAGATTTTATCTATGGCCTTAATAATTATTAATATAGTTATTATTTAAGAGTAAGTATTTCTAAAAAAGGGACTTATAATACCTTTTATATTTTTCAAAATATGTTGTAAAACAAACATTTTGTTTTATTTAATTAACTTTGACCATTAGAAATTAATCTAAAAAAGTTGAAAACAATTGCTTCTCAAGTTTCTGATTACGTTAAATCGAAACCTTATCTATCTACCGCATTATCTCAAAGAATTATCAATTTAACTTCGCTTGCGCGTCAAATCCAGCCTGAAATTGAAAAAGCTTTAAGAAAGCCCGCAAGAAGTGGTGCGATTGTAATGGCACTTAAAAGAATTTCAGATAATGAAGAATTTCTTTCTACACATCGAATTGTTAATGTTCTTCGTAATTTGGGAGATATTACAGTAAGATCATCACTAACTGATTATTGTTTCAAATTAAGTGAGTCTTTACTTTTGGTACAAGGAAAATTTCTCACTGAAATCAGGGATAAAAAAGATATTTTTTATACATCTTCGCGGGGGGTTGGAGAGTCTAATATCGTTGTTAGTAGTAATATTTCGAGTTTATTGGAAGAGGTTTTTAGGCGTGAGATTTGTATTGATAAGTTAGATAATCTTTCAGCTATTACTGTTAAATTACCAACAGATAATGTAAAAATACCAGGGATTTATTATTTTATTTTTCAACGACTTTCTTGGGAGGGAGTAAATATCAACCAAGTGATTTCAACTTCTAATGAGTTTACTATTTTGATGGATGAGGACTCAATTAATATAGCCTTTGAAGTTATTAAAAACTTAAAATCACTCTGATTTTAACATTACCTCCAAGGTTTGGTGAAGAATTTTAACCGAATCAATATTACCAATCGTTAAAATTAATCTAAGGCCTTTTCGGGTTTCTTTTTCTTTTATTTTGTAGGATTTAGAATTATTTTTAACAGTCAATAGAATTTTATTAAATATCTTAGAATGGAAAAATTCACTTTTTTGATCAGTCAAAAAGTAGCAAACACACTTTTTATTTTTAATAATGAGTCTTTCTAACCCCAATTGAGATGCGATCCATTTCACACGAAGCGTATTCAATAACTCCAATCCCTGAAGAGGAATTTTTCCAAACCGATCTTCCATATTTTTTCTAAACCTACCCAGTTTTTCTTCGTCCTTAATTGAACTTAATTCATTGTATAAGGCTAAACGCTCACTGACTACGCTTATATATTCGTCGGGTAATAAAAGCTCCATATCTGTATCGATTTGAACTTCTTTTACATACTCTTTTTTGTAATCCGTTTCTTCTTGATTAAATAGGGTTTTAAATTCGTTCTCCTTTAATTCATCAATTGCTTCCTCGAGAATTTTTTGATAGGTTTCGAATCCAATTTCGTTTATAAACCCACTCTGTTCTCCACCTAATAGATCCCCTGCTCCCCGGATCTCTAAATCCTTCATAGCAATATGTATACCTGCTCCCAACTCAGAAAATTGTTCGATTGCTTTAATTCTCTTTTGTGCATCTGATGCCAAGGCGTTCAGTGGGGGGGTAATAAAGTAACAAAATGCTTTTTTGTTACTTCTACCTACCCTTCCCCTCATTTGGTGAAGATCGCTTAGTCCAAAGTTTTGGGCATTATTGATAAAAATGGTATTAGCATTGGGAACGTCCAATCCGTTTTCGATTATTGTTGTAGCGATTAAAATATCGTATTGACCCTCCATAAACCCAAGTAAGGTCTTTTCTAGTTTATTTCCTTTCATTTGACCGTGACCAACGGCAACTCTAGCATCTGGGATCAATCGTTGTATCATACCGGCCACTTCATGAATATTTTCAACACGATTATGGATGAAAAAAACTTGCCCTCCTCTTTGTAATTCATATTGAATTCCATCTCGAAAAATATTTTCATTAAATCTTACAATATCACTCTCAATCGGATAGCGATTGGGCGGTGCGGTAGCAATTACGGATAAGTCTCTTGCGGCCATTAAGCTGAATTGTAATGTTCTGGGTATTGGAGTGGCGGTTAGAGTCAAGACATCTACATTGGTTTTTATATCCCTTAATTTTTCTTTTACTGCAACTCCGAATTTTTGTTCCTCGTCTACAATTAAAAGTCCTAAGTCTTTAAATTTTACCGATTTATTGACTAACTGATGGGTGCCAATTAAGATATCAATCTTCCCTTGTTCGAGTTCTTCTAAAATTCTCTTTCGATCTTTCGCAGATCGGAATCGATTAAGATAATCAACCTTAACGGGCAAGTCGCTCAACCTTTTGGAGAAAGTCTTGTGATGCTGAAATGCTAATATGGTTGTAGGTACCAAAACAGCTACTTGCTTACTGTCGTCAACGGCTTTGAAGGCAGCTCTAATTGCGACTTCGGTTTTTCCAAACCCTACATCCCCACAAATCAATCTATCCATTGGCCTACTGTTTTCCATGTCGGTTTTTACTGCGGCCGTTGTCTTGCTTTGATCGGGGGTATCTTCAAACATAAAGGAAGCTTCCAATTCTAATTGGAGATAACTATCTGGCGGAAAAGCATGTCCTATTTTCTCTCTTCTTTTAGCATAAATTTTAATGAGGTTAAAAGCTATCTCTTTGACCTTGGATTTTGTCTTTTGTTTCAAGATTTTCCAAGCCTTAGATCCAAGTTTATAAAGTTTTGGAGCATGACCCTCTTTGCCGTTAAACTTTGTGATTTTATGTAGTGAATGAATACTGAGGTAAAGAATATCTCCTTCTCCATAGATCAATTTTATCGCCTCTTGAAGAACCCCTTCAACGTCAATTTTCTTTAATCCACCAAACTTTCCAATACCGTGGTCAATATGCGTAACAAAATCTCCAATGTTCAGGTTAGTTAACTCTTTGAGGGTAAGGATTTCTTTTTTAGCGGCCGAGGAGTGGATTTTGTATTTATGATAGCGTTCAAAAATTTGATGATCAGTAAAACAGGCTACCTTTGCCTCCATATCTTCGAAACCCTCGTGCAACGGACAGACCTCAGTTTTATAATGTACCGTTCTATCTGTTTCCTCGAAGATGTCATTTAGACGTTTTTTTTGAGATTCATTGGAGCAAAAAATGAAATTTTCAAATCCAGATTTATGGTTGTCATTTAAAAGCTGAATCAGTCTATCAAATTGTTTATTAATAGATGGCTGTGGACTTTGCTTGAAGCTTATTTTTTGTTGGTGATTAATCTTTTCAGAACTATTAATTAGTAGTAAGGATTTGTTACTCAATTCCTCAATTAAAACGTCTTGGCTTAAAAACAATCTTTCCGGAGGGTATTGAACCGTTGTTTCAAGAGCTTTAAATTGTTTTTGTGCTTTTTTAAATAAATCCCCAAGTCGATCGAAACAAAGGTCAAGTTGGTTGATTACCAATGAACATTCATCTGAAAGGGATTCGATGATTGACTTTCTTTTTTCGTTAAAAGAAATTTTTGAAGTGTTTGGCATTAAGTCTAATTGTGAAAGGGTGCTAATTGAGAGTTGTGTATTGACATCAAAACTCCTTAAACTTTCGATCTCATCATCAAAAAATTCAATACGATAAGGGTGTTGGTTAGAAAACGAAAATACATCAATGATACCTCCTCTTACAGAAAACTCTCCTGGTTGGGTAACGAAATTTACCCTTTCAAAACCTTGTTCAAATAAGGTTTCATTAATTAAATCCAATCCGATATTTTCCCCTAGTTTGATTGTTAGAGTTTTTTTCTTGAGTGTTTGTTGAGAGATCACCTTTTCAAATAATGCTTCTGGATAGGTGACAATAATTTTCTTTTTACTCTTAATACTTAATTTCTTAAGTATCTCAGAGCGTTGCATAACATTGGCATTATTTGTAGCTTCTGAATGATACGCTTCTCTGTAGCTAGAAGGAAAGTAAAAAACCTGAGAGGTATTAAGTAATTTCTGTAGATCATTGAAATAGTAAGCTGCTTGCTCAGCATTATCCATAACTAATAGGAGATTTCTATCTAGCTTATTAAAGGCTGTAACTAATCTAAAATTCAAGCCCGACCCTACAACTCCTTTTATTAGGGTACAAGTTTTCCCGGAAAGTGCCTTTTCAATGGCCTTTTGGGAGGGTGTTAGGGAAAATTTATCAAACAGTTGTTCGATAATTATAATTTTTGTTAAAGATACTATCAATTCCAATTTATTATCAAAAAATAGTGTTTCAATTCACAGGTTTTTTTTAGTTGATAACTCATAACAAATCCTTTTCAGTTTACTCACTCAAAGTGCTATTTTTAGGTATTACAATTTATCATGTTTTTAATTTTTGATACTGAAACCACTGGTTTACCTAGAAACTGGAATGCTCCACTCACTGATGCTGAAAATTGGCCCCGATGTATTCAGATTGCATGGCAGCTGCACGACAAAAACGGTATTTGTATTTCTCATGAGGACTTTTTGATAAAGCCTGATGGTTTCTCAATTCCCTACGATTCAGAAAAGATTCACGGAATATCGACAGCGTTAGCAGAACAAGACGGAGTTCCATTAGTTCAAGTTTTAGAAAAATTTAATTCGGCCCTAGATCGATGTGAAATTATAGGAGGACATAATGTAAAGTTTGATCTTAACATTATGGGGGCTGAATTTTTACGAATAGGTGAAGAAAATCCCCTGGAAAAATTATCGATTATTGATACTTGTACAGAGCAAACAGCCTCCTTGTGTAAGTTATCTGGCGGTAGAGGGGGAAAGTTCAAACTACCTACTCTAAGTGAACTTCATAATTATCTTTTTGGGAACGATTTTCAGGAAGCTCATAATGCTACAGCTGACGTTGAGGCGACTACAAGATGTTTATTTGAGCTTTTTAGACGAGGACTTATTCACCCAGAGACATTAGAAAATCAAAAACATATTTTAATTCATCTAGAAGAAGTCTTAAAACTTCCAGTTCAAGGCATTGGTTTAAATCACCAAGACCTGAAGAGAGCCTCGTTAAAACTTGCTTTAGCATCAGAGGAGGAAGAGACTCATAAGCAACCTACTAAATCAGATGAGGCGATATTAGATCAATTCCCATTTGTTCATCTTCATACTCACTCTCAATTTTCTGTTTTACAGTCTACCTCTCGTATAAATGATTTGGTAAAGACTGCTTCCAATGACGGAATGACTGCAATTACTTTAACAGATCACGCAAATATGATGGGGGCTTTTCACTTTATAAAAGCCATAAAAAAACACAATTCCGACTTAGAAGAAGGAAAGCTTGGTTTAAAGCCTATTTTAGGTTGTGAATTTTTTATTTGTGATGACCACAAAGATCGCTCTAGAAGAGACAACGGTTATCAAATTGTTTTTATTGCAAAAAACAAAAAGGGCTATGAAAACTTATCCAAAATGAGTTCAATTGCTTACACCCAAGGATTTTATTACGTACCTAGAATAGATCGAAACATCGTTAAGCAATACAAATCTGATTTGATTGTATTGACTGGAAACTTACATGGTGAAGTTCCTTCAAAAATATTAAATGTTGGTGATCGACAAGCTGAAGATGCTTTATCATGGTGGCAAAATCAATTTGGTGAAGATTTATATATTGAACTCATGCGTCATAGTCAAGAGGACGAAACACGAGTAAATAAGGTTTTGTTGACTTTTGCAAAAAAATATGAGATTAAGATTATAGCCACCAATAATTCCTATTACACCTCAAAAGAAGAGGCTAACGCTCATGATATTTTATTGTGTGTTAAGGAAGGAGAAAAGCAAGTAACGCCAATAGGTAGAGGAAGAGGCTTCCGATATGGTTTTCCAAATCAAGAGTATTATTTTAAATCTCAAAAGGAAATGAAAATACTATTTGCCGATCTACCTGAAGCAATTACTAATATTCAGGAAATAATTGATAAGGTAGAAGCTTTTGATCTAGCTCGTGAAGTATTACTTCCCAAATTTGAAATCCCAGATGATTTTGTAATTGATCAGGGATTGAATAATAATGCAAAAGAGAATGCTTATTTACGTTTTCTAACCCTGGAGGGAGCAAAAAAACGTTATGGTGAAATTAAAGATAGTATTAAGGAAAGATTAGATTTTGAATTAAAGGTTATTGCCAACACAGGATATCCAGGCTATTTTTTGATAGTACAAGATTTAATCGCTGCAGCAAGAGCTATGGGAGTTTCTGTTGGTCCCGGGAGAGGTTCTGCAGCCGGTTCTGTAGTAGCCTATTGTTTGAAAATAACTAATTTAGACCCTATAAAGTATGACTTACTTTTTGAACGCTTTTTAAATCCAGATCGAGTAAGCATGCCCGATATCGATATTGATTTTGATGATGAGGGTAGAGGAAAGGTGATGGATTATGTAATAGAAAAATATGGAGCTAATCAGGTTGCTCAGATTATCACCTATGGAACAATGGCAGCTAAATCCTCGATTCGTGATACTGCAAGAGTTCTTGATTTATCCCTTGGTGATGCGGATCGCATTGCTAAATTAGTACCAAACATAAAACTTGCCTCTATTTTTTCTTTGGATGATAATGAGCTTAAAGGAAGGTTAAGATCAGATGAATTTTCACATGTAAAAGAGCTACAAGAGATTTCCCAAGGAGATGATTTGGCAGGACAGACCTTACAGCAGGCAAAAGTTTTGGAAGGATCTATAAGAAACACAGGAACCCACGCCTGTGGTGTTATAATTACTCCAGATGATATAACTCAGTTTGTTCCAATTGCTACTGCAAAAGATTCTGAACTTTATGTAACTCAGTTTGACAATTCAGTGGTAGAAGAGGCAGGGCTGCTAAAAATGGATTTTTTGGGGCTTAAGACTTTAACTTTAATTAAGGATACTGTCAAATTAGTCAAAAACCTCCATGATGTTGAATTAATTCCAGATGAATTCCCTCTAGATGATCAATTGACCTACGAATTATTCCAAAGGGGTGATACTGTTGGAATTTTCCAGTATGAATCTGTTGGAATGCAGAAGTGTTTGAAAGATTTAAAACCTAATTTTTTTGCAGATTTAATAGCAATGAATGCGCTGTACCGACCTGGACCATTAGAATATATCCCAAGTTTTGTCGCACGGAAACATGGAGATGAGGAAATCAAATATGATTTACCAGAGATGAAAGAATATCTTCAAGAGACATATGGAATTACAGTCTATCAAGAGCAGGTAATGTTATTGTCCCAGAAGTTAGCGGGGTTTTCTAAAGGTGAGGCTGATCTTCTTCGAAAGGCCATGGGGAAAAAGATTTTCGAACTTCTTGAAAAACTAAAGCCAAAGTTTATTGAGGGAGGAATTGCGAATAATCATCCTAAAGAAATTTTGGGTAAAATTTGGAAAGATTGGGAAGCTTTTGCATCATACGCATTTAATAAATCTCACTCTACTTGCTACGCTTGGATTGGATATCAAACAGCTTATTTAAAAGCACATTATCCTGCAGAATATATGGCAGCTGTTTTGTCAAATAATATGAATGATATTAAGCAGGTCACTTTCTTTATGGAGGAATGTAAACGCATGGGATTAAATGTTTTTGGCCCCGATGTAAATGAATCTTTTTACAAGTTTACCGTAAATGAAGACAATGCTATTCGTTTTGGTATGGGAGCAATAAAGGGTGTTGGAAAAGGTGCTGTAGCTACAATTATAGAAAATCGAAAGGAAGAAAAATTCAAAAGTATATTTGACTTAGTCAAAAAAGTTGATTTAAGAGCAGCAAATAAAAAAACATTGGAAAACCTTGCTTTAGCCGGGGGTTTTGATTCATTTAAGAATACTCATAGGGCCCAGTATTTCAATCCAGACGGTGATGGAATCATTTTTTTAGAAAGAGTAATTCGATTTGGTGCCAAGTATCAGGATAACTTGAATTCGTCCCAAACAAGTCTTTTCGGAGATCAATCAGAGGGGATATATCAGGAACTGATTATTCCTAATGCACCAAAATGGCAAAATCTAGAACAATTAAAAAGGGAAAAGGAAGTTGTTGGTATTTATCTTTCAGGTCATCCATTAGATGACTTTAAAAAGGAAATGCACTGGTTTACAAATGGGAAACTCGCCCATCTTAAAGATTTGAGTCTTTGTGTGAATAAATACATTAATGTCGCAGGGATAATTAATGACTTTGAATTTTTAGAATCAAGAAATGGAAAGCAGTGGGCAAAGTTTACCTTGGAAGACTTTTCAGAACAGTACGAATTCAGAATTTTTGGAGAGGAATTTCTTAAGTTTAAACATTTTATAAATATCAATCAATTTGTTCGGTTGAAACTCCATATTAAAGAAGGATGGCGAAATCAAGAGACCGGAAGAATTGGTGATCCTCGTATTCAATTTTTGGCATTTGAAATGCTTCATGATGCTATAAACAATAACTCAAAAAAACTCACTCTTAAGTTTGATATAAGAAAATTACAAGCCAAAAGAATTTTAAGATTAAAGACTGAACTTAAAAGATTTAAAGGAGATAAACCTATATATTTTGACATAATTGACTCTGACAAATCCTTAAAGCTTACCCTAAATAGCAGAAAACAAAAAGTTGGTATTTCTCCAGAGCTTTTAGAGCATTTAGATAACAATGACTGGTATTATAAGTTGAATTAGTTTTAATTTTAAATTTAATGATGATTAAATAGTTAAAATTGATTGATTCAAAAAGGCTACAATTATTAAAATGATTAATTTTACACCAATATAAATCATAGAATATGGCACTAGAAATTACTGACTCAAATTTTGAAGAACTCGTCTTAAAGTCTGAAAAACCTGTAATGGTTGATTTTTGGGCTGCTTGGTGTGGGCCATGCCGTATGGTTGGGCCAATCATTGATGAAATTAGCAATGATTATGATGGTAAAGCAATTGTTGGTAAACTCGATGTAGATGCAAATCAGGATTACGCAGCCAAGTTTGGTGTTAGAAATATTCCTACCGTTTTACTTTTTGATAAAGGTGAGTTGGTTGGAAGACAAGTAGGGGTTGCACCAAAAAAAGCCTATTCTGACGCTATAGACGCTGTCTTATAATCTACTAAAACATTTCCTACTCTACTTAATTTTAAAAAAATATTGTAATTGCAAAGGAGGTAAATTTATAATATCAATCCTTCCTCGAAATCATCTAATTCTATTTTAATACTTTTCACTTCCTTTAATATTATTAAATCTATTTTAACTCAGAATTTTATTTTAGATTAGTGAAATATACTTTTTTGAAACTTTAGGAACTAAACTTATGATTGAGATAAATGAGAACCTTAAGACTGATGACTTTAAGAGTAAAATCAAATTACTTTGGAGCTTATCTGGAGAGAAAATTCAAAAAATAGTTTCTGAGTACGATGAGTCAAAAGGTGCTCCTGTTTTTACTGTAAATGGAAAGTATGCCACACGGGGATGGACTGAGTGGACTCATGGTTTTCAATTTGGCTCGGCTGTTTTGCAGTTCGATGCTACAGGGGAATCTAGCTTTATAGATTTAGCTAAAGAACAAATTATAGATAAAATGGCAACTCATGTTAGCCATACAGGAGTTCATGACCATGGTTTTAATAATTTAAGCACCTATGGAAATTTATTGCGCTTGATGCATGAGGAAAAAATAGAATATAATAAGTGGGAGGCTGATTTTTATAAATTGGCAATAAAAATTTCAGGAGCAGTTCAATCCTCTCGATGGACAGACTTACCTTCAGGGGGTTTTATTAGTTCTTTTAATGGTCCTCATTCTTTATTTGTTGACACCATTAGATCTTGTAGGATTTTGGTCGCAAGCCATTTGTTAGGGCATACTTTTCATGGCGAAGGAGATAAAAAAATATCTCTATTGAATCGCGCAATTGATCACATAAAGGCTACTGCAAAATATTCTGTTTATTATGGAGACGGTAGGGATCAATACGATATTAGGGGAAGAACTGCCCATGAGAGCATATTCAATGTAAATGATGGTCAGTACAGATGTCCTAACTCGCAGCAGGGCTATACAGGATTCACCACATGGACCCGAGGATTGGCCTGGGCTATGCTTGGTTTTGCTGAGGAATTAGAGGCATTCGAATTAATCGGTAATGAAGAATTTAAACAACCTGGAGGAGTTGAAAAGATCACCCAAATCATGCTCGAGGGCGCTAAAGCTACTTGTGATTTTTACATAGAACAGACCCCAACATGCGGTGTGTCATACTGGGATACAGGAGCACCCAATCTCCATAAATTAGGTGATTATCTTAATAACCCTGCTGATCCATTTAATGATTTTGAGCCTGTGGATAGTTCCGCGGCTGCAATCGGTGCACAGGGATTATTACGTTTGGGTAACTATCTCATCAAGAAGGACCAAAAGGATCAAGCAAAAAAATACTGGCAAGCCGGACTGACTGTTTTCAATTCCCTTTTACAAGAACCTTATCTTAGTACTGATACCTCACATCATGGTTTATTATTACATACAATATATCACCAGCCAAACGGGTGGGATCATGTCCCAAAAGGTAGTAAAATTGCAAATGGAGAGTCCTGCATGTGGGGAGACTATCATTTTAGAGAATTGGCTATTTATGTTCAGAAAATTATTAATAATGAACCATACTACCAATTCACAAATTGTATAAAAAATTAAATTGTGATAACACCTTCAACCAAAGACTTCTCTAAACTTTGTATTCATACTCAAACTACAAAACCATGGACTATAGAAGAGTGTATAATAAATTTTGCATCAGCTGGAATTAAGGGTATCTCAATTTGGCGGCATCTTTTAGAGGGTAAAGATCTTGATAAAATAAAGTCATTATTAAATTCAAATCGAATGGATGTGGTCTCTCTTGTAAGGGGAGGATTTTTCCCTTCAGTAGATCCAAAAAAAAGATTATTAGCCATTGAAGATAATCAATTGGCAATTGAACAGGCCTCTGCCCTTGGGGCTCCGTTAGTTGTTTTAGTTTGTGGTGCTGAGCCTAAACAATCTTTAGAGTTGTCTCGTCAACAAATTAAAGAGGGTATAACCGCATTAATTCCTTTAGCTAAAAAAAGGAGGGTAAAATTGGCCATTGAGCCTCTTCACCCAATGTATGGCGCAGAAAAATCTGCTATTTTGACTCTTGGTCAAGCGAATGAGATGTGTGAGTTGATAGATTCGCCTTGGGTTGGCATCGCAATTGATGTATATCACCTTTGGTGGGATAATCAGCTGAAGAATGAAATCATTAGGTGTGGAAAAAATAAAAACATTTTAGCTTTTCATATTTGTGACTGGCGTGTAAATACGATGGATTTTTTGACCGATAGAGGGCTAATGGGGGAAGGGTGCATTAATATTAAACAAATTAGAGAATGGATTGAGGCTGCTGGTTTTGATGGCTACAATGAAGTTGAAGTTTTTTCAGAACGACTGTGGGCCAGAGAGCAAAAAAAATATTTAAAAGACATAAAAAAATCTTATATAAATTACTGTTAAAATTTTGATGAAAACACATAAAATAGGAATTATCATGAACGGGGTTACCGGTAGAATGGGAACCAATCAACATTTAATTCGTTCTCTGGCAGCTATAATTGCGGAAGGTGGCTTAAAAGCTACCGAAAATGATATCATTCTTCCTGATTTGGTTCTAGTGGGACGTAACGAAATTAAACTAAAAAAACTAGCTGAAAGAGTTCAAGTAGAAAATTGGACTACTAATTTGGAAGAAGCTTTAGCAGATAAAAAATATCAAATTTATTTCGATGCTCAAACTACTGGGAGAAGAGCTGATGCTATAAAAAAAGCAGTTGCAGCAGGAAAGCATATTTATTGTGAAAAGCCAATTGCTGCCTCAACTGATACTGCACTAGAACTTTATCGAGAATGTGAAAAAGCTGGAGTTAAGCACGGTGTAGTTCAGGATAAGCTTTGGCTACCAGGAATTTTAAAGTTGAAGCGTTTAATTGAAAATGATTTTTTTGGTAAAGTTTTATCAGTCAGGGGAGATTTTGGCTATTGGGTTTTCGAAGGGCATACCATTCCTGCGCAAAGACCCAGTTGGAACTACCGAAAAGAGGATGACGGTGGAATCATTGTTGATATGCTATGCCACTGGAGATACGTATTGGATAATATTTTTGGACACGTCAAAGGAGTTTTTTGTTTAGGTGCTACTCATATTTCTGAGCGTATTGATGAAAAAGGGAAACCTTATAATTGTACCGCTGATGATGCGGCTTATTCCATTTTTCAACTTGAGGGAGGAGTAATTGCTCAATTCAACTCATCTTGGACGACCCGTGTTAGAAGAGACGATCTTTTAACTTTACATGTAGATGGAACCAAAGGATCTGCGGTAGTTGGTTTAAGGGACTGTTGGACCCAAGACTATGCTAACACTCCAAAGCCAGTATGGAATCCAGATATTCCTAATCCAATAGATTTTAAAAAGGGATGGACAAAGGTATCCGAGGAGGAAGAATTTGACAATGCCTTTAAGGCTCAGTGGGAACTTTTCCTCAAACACGTTGTACTGGATACTCCATTTCCCTGGAATCTTATGGAGGGTGCCAAAGGAGTTCAGTTAGCCGAGTTGGGAATCGAGAGTTGGGAGAAAAAGACATGGATTAATATACCCGATTTAAAATGAAATACGTAGCTCTAATTACAGGTGGTTCCAGAGGTATAGGTCTAGGAATTGCTCACGCACTAGTCAAGGAAGGTTATCGCGTTGCAATAAATGGAGTAAGGCCAATTCAACAGGTTGTAGAAACCCTAAATGACCTCAAAGCAGATGGTGGGGAAGTGGTATACTGTCAGGGTGATATAGCAAACCCTGATGAGCGTAAAAAAATTGTAGAAGAAATTAAAAATCAATGGGGAGATCTTCACGTTTTAGTTAATAATGCAGGGATTGCTCCCAAAGAAAGAAAAGATATTTTAGAGGCTGACGAAAAAAGTTATGACAGGTTGATGAATGTAAACCTAAAAGGACCTTATTTCCTTACCCAGCAGGTCGCAAATTGGATGATAAAGCAAAAAATTAAAAACCCTAAAAATCCATTTACTATCATAAATATTTCCTCTGTTTCGGCTACTACAGCCTCTGTTAATAGAGGAGACTATTGTATTTCTAAAGCAGGTATTAGTATGGCTACAAAACTTTGGGCTGCACGATTAGGTGAATTTGATATTCCTGTTTATGAAGTTCAACCGGGAGTTATAAGAACAGATATGACAGCTGGAGTGATTGAAAAATATGATAAACTAATTGCTGAGGGACTTACCATACAGAAGCGCTGGGGGAACCCAGAGGATCTGGGGAAAACAGTTGTCGCCTTAGCTTCTGGAATGATACCCTATGCTACAGGACAAGTCATTAAAACTGATGGGGGAATGACAATACAAACTCTTTAATTATGAATTTAAAAAATATTTGGAGATATATTGTTGTGGCTGTTTTTCTATGCGCAGCTATTCAATTCTCACCATTAGTATTAGAGGAAAATAAAATTGAACCTTATTTTTTAGGGATGCCTTTTACCCTTTGGTTTGGTATTATAATGTGTCTCTTGGTTATTTTATTAACCGCAATCGGAGGTTACGTTTTTTCAAAACTTAAATCAGAGGAACTAAAAGAGGATTAATATGCTGAATTATCTTCTTCTAATTGGAACAATTTATATTGGAATTTTAATGTTTTTTTCGTGGAGAACAAAGAAAAAAATTAAAAATTCCACTGATTTCATGCTAGGTGGAAGCAAGATTGGAGTTGCCATTGGTTTAATGACATTTGCAGCAACATTATTTAGCACATTTACGCTTCTAGGAATGCCAGATTTTTCAAGAATTCATGGTGTAGGTGCCTGGATATTTCTCGCTTTCTCAGATGCAGTAATGGTTTTTTTGATTTTATGGTTTGGCTTTTATTTAAGGAAAAGAGTTGGGAATTCTCCTTATCAAGGAATGTCAGCATTACTTCAAACTTGTTACCAAAACCGTTTTGCAGGTTACCTTTACTTTGCATCAGTTTTTTTATTTCTGACTCCATACATAGCAATTCAAATTAGAGGTGTAGCCATCTTTTTAGTTTCTGCTTTTCCTGATTTTATTCCTGTTTGGGGTTGGTCTATCGGTATTGTTTTGATAATGTTGATCTATTCAGAATTAGGTGGATTAAAAGCTATTATATATGCGGACTCTTTACAGGGAACATTATTATTACTGGTAGTCTGGATTGTAGCATTCAACTGTTTAAATGAAGTAGGTGGGTGGACTGAACTCTTTAATCGAGTGGCCTCTGTAGATAAAAAATTGCTTTCTACCCCTGGACCAACAGGATTACTAAGTCCCCAATTTTTGATTGCCTCTGCCTTGGCTATTTTAATGATTCCAGTTACTCAACCTCAATTATCAACTCGTTTAGTAATAATGAAAAATTATAGTGCATTAAAAAAAATGGCGACTTCCGTAGGCTTTTTTGCTGTCCTTGTTATCCTTCCAACAATTATAATCGGTATGTATGGAGCAATTTACTATGCCGAGGCGAGCACTGCTGAATTTCTAGGTGGCGTTTTATTAAATGAACAACATGAAATAATCGCAGCTTTAATAATTATTGGTCTTTTTGCTGCTGCAATGTCAACATCTGACTCACAATTATTTGCTATGGGAAATGAAATTAAAGGACTTTTGAGATTGAAGGAAGATGATAATTTACGTCCCATTAGATTAGTAATACTTTTGTTTGCGATATCAGCATTAATTTTTTCTTTATTGAGTTCTGATGAGTTAGTCCTTCTAGCTCGGTTAAGTTTTTCTGGAACAGCCCTGATGGGACCAATGATTTTATTGGGTGTTTTTTCCCAAAAACCACAGGGTTTTTCTATGATATTCCTATCTCTAATTGCACTTTTTATTTTTATTTTATCAAATATGAATTTGTTCCCTAATCAGATTTTTTCCTTAAGAATAGATCTGTTTTTAATGCTATTTCTTGGATTTTCTGCGCTGGTTAATTTTTATTTATATAGAAAATAGTTTACACGTTTTATATAAAGTACTGTTCTCTCCAAAAAGTGACTCCGAAAAATTTTCTTTTATTAATTATAAATTTGGGAAACTCAAAATGCAATGTATATTTGCAATCGCCAATCACAAGGTCTGGTAGTTCAGTTGGTTAGAATACATGCCTGTCACGCATGGGGTCGCGGGT
>ERZ802830.914-NODE-914-length-28965-cov-9.3991_pt1 | contig 28965 bp, 47 predicted proteins | sample MGYA00345654_ERZ802830 | MGnify/ENA primary metagenome ERZ802830 (study PRJEB30503, sample SAMEA104212375) | marine metagenome | biome: Westerlies Biome; feature: [SRF] surface water layer (ENVO:00010504) within the epipelagic zone...; material: water...
GCAGAAATAAGACGACACACAACTAGACCTATTATAGTAAGACCACACCCAGGAGATAAAAAAGCACCTGAGTATTGTAAACAGATTAGTGGTGAAAATGTTAGAATTAGTTTTGAACCAATGATCGAACATGACCTAGCAAAGAGCATGGTTACCATAGGTTATAACAGTAGTCCACTAGTAGCAAGTGTTATTGAAGGTGTTCCTATTATTGTTGAAGACCCTAATTCAAGTCAAGTAGGAGAAGTGGCACATACAGATTTATCACAGTTGGCAAAACTACAACCAATTGATAGAGAAATGTGGATTAGAAAGATTGCACAATGCCATTGGAGTTTTGCAGATTTACGTAGTGGAGAATGTTGGCAACATATGAAAAGGTACATAAAGATATGAGAATAACAGTAGTTACAACATTTCATCAGCCCGGACTAGAACAATATGGACAACGGTTTATAGATTCTTTTAGTAAGAATGTTGATCCAAAAATTAGAATGGTTGTGTATGCGGAAAATTGTAATCCAATAATACCTGAGAATGATAAAAGAATTGAAGTAAGAAATGCTGAACAAACACTTCCTGAACTACAACAATTTAAAAGAATATGGAAAGATGTTCCTAAAGCAAATGGTAAGTGTCCTTGGCCAGAACGTAGACCAAGAGATAATCACAAAGAGTTTAAATGGGATGCCGTTCGATTCGCTAACAAAGTTTATGCAGTATTTGAAATGGCAAGAGATACCGAGACAGACATTCTTGTATGGATGGACGCAGACACAGTTGTACATAGTCCTATAACATACGGGGAGTTTAGAATACTAGTACCTGCAACACAATGGTTACACTTCTTAGGAAGAAATAAAAAATGGCCTGAGTGTGGTTGGTATGGTTTAACATTACGAACCGAAGGAGCCAATGCTTTCTTAAAAGAGTTTCAACGTGTATACGATGAACCTGAAAGCAATGGTATTTTTAATATGGAAGAATGGCACGATAGTTATGTGTTCTGGGAAGTATTAAAAAAGATCAAACCTCATCACGGAAATATAAAAGACTTTAGCGGACATATAGTAAATGGCGAAGGACACCCTCTCATTAACTGTGAGCTTGGTAAATACTTTGACCATTTGAAAGGGGTTAGAAAATCGGAAGGACGTAGTAGAAAAAGAGATCTGCTACAACCACGTAACGAGACATATTGGAATGAAGTTTAGTTTATTTAGAGAGTATGGCGCACAAAATAGTAAACCAATATTTGATGCCTTTGCTGACAGTCTTGTCAGTAATGGTCATGTGGTCGTTGATAATTCTTACGACTGTGACGTTGGTGTTATTTGGTCTGTTCTGTGGAATGGTAGAATGGCTCCTAACAAAAAGGTCTGGGAAGACTTCCACAATCTAAATAAAAAAATTATCGTATTAGAAGTAGGCGGCCTTGTTCGAGGCAAAACATGGAAGGTAGGAATCAATGGGATTAACAGAGATGCTAATTTTGGTAGTAGCAACTGTGATAGTTCTAGGGTTAGAACACTAGGACTAAAACTTAAACCTTGGTCACTAGGTGGCGATAGAATTATAATCTGCGGACAGCATGATAAGAGTAATCAATGGAAAGATATGCCAACCATGTCTACTTGGTTACTAGACACAATCAAACAAATTAGAGAACGTACTGATATGCCTATAGTATGGAGACCTCACCCAAGATGTCCTGTACCTGGCATTGAACACGAATACAAAAACGTAAGAAGAGAACAACCTATACAGGTAAGAGATACTTATGATGATTTTGACTTTGATTGTAAAGGTGCTTATGCAGTAATCAACTGGTCAAGTAACCCGGCCACACACGCAGTTATGCAAGGTGTACCTGTATTTGTTGGTCCAAGTAGCCTAGCTTGGCCTGTGGGTAACAAAGACTATAGCACAATAGGTATGCCAAAACGTCCTGATAGAACACAATGGCTAAATGATATTTCGTATACCGAATGGACATTGGACGAAATCGCACAAGGAAAACCACTAAATCGCTTGACTTCTTATCTATAGTATCGTATAATATATACTATGCATAAGAGACCCATTTCAAAAAAAGCCCTCAATACCGAAGACTGTTTGGAAATAGTTGCAGGTATCAGTGAACTAAAGTATAGTAGTGATCCTGAGCTATCTACAATCCAGAACTTCAAGTTGCATGAAGACAATGCAAATATAATGTTTAGCATCGCTAAACAAGTATTCCGAGGCACGGCTCTTACTGCAAAACAGTATTCTTTAGTGAAGAAGTTGCTAGTAGAATACTATGTAGATCAATTCACAGCCCATGATATTGACCTACATGAAGCAGTGGAAAAATTAAGATCCCCACTGCGAGAAATCGATAGCAGTCATTGGATCAAGTTTCAAGAAGTGAAAGGCGAGACAATGATTGCTATTCGATTCCCTTTCAATAAGAAAGTAATTAGGCACGTTGAAGAATTAAAAAATAAAAATGATAAAGATTATTTTTACGCAAAGCATACACATTATTTTCCTGTTAAAGAAAAATACATCTGGAAGATTGTTAACATAGCAGGACAATTTCAAGATGCTAACTTTGACATTGAACCAAAGATACTAGAACTATACAAACAGTTAGAAGTGTTTAAAGCTAATCCAAACGATCATGTTCCAGGCATTTATAATTTTAAAATTAAAAACTATCCACAGTCAGGATTAGATATTTGCTTAGATGAGATAGGTGAGCCTAACTATAAAAACTTATTTCAATACTATGATAGAAGAAAGTTCTATGCACTCAACTACTTCGATGAAGAGGCTGTAAAAGAAAGCATAAAAGATAAAAGTGAACTAACTAAAAAAATTGTATACAGAAAAGAAAGTCTTGTTTGTGTTAATAGCAAAACATGGCCGCTTGAAGAGGTTTTGAAAAGCATTGATGAAATGAATAGATATCCTTTGCTAGTATTAGTAAACCCAAAAGAAAGTTATGGAGAAGTAACTAAGGTACAAAACTTGGTTAGAAACTACATCGACAACAAACAAGTATCCGTTCTATTTAGATTGGACAGCAAAGTAGGTAATGAAGCAATACAATTTAACCAATATGTGAAGGAACAGGGATTAAATAATATAGTTGACAAAGATACAAAAATAGTGTATATTAGTAATAATAAGATTCCTAAGCCTTTATTGAAAGGCGGTTGGATACCAAAAGGCATTTTCACAATAGGCAGTAAAAAGATATCTCATAACATTGAGGCTTATGTGGCCAATCAGAATCTTATCATACAATACGACGAGGATACAAGTCCTCACTATAGTTATGGAACAGTAAGAGCAGAAATGATATAATGGTAAGTTGTAGAATAATAATACAAGATGAAGTTAACGTTAAGGTAGAAAATCTGCCCGTTGAGTATAGACGTAAAATAGCTAACAAGCTAAAATTCCAAGTGCCTTATGCACGTTATCTTCCACAATACAAACTAGGGAGATGGGATGGAAATATATCTTTTTTCGGAATTGGTGGTACTGGTTATGTTAATCATCTTGATATCATTGTAAACACACTTGTAGATGCAGGTGTTGAAATTGCAGAGATAAAAGATGAAAGAGTCAAACATGACTTAACGTTTGATGCTGTTGATGAAAATTATTGGCAAGGTAAGACTTGGCCAAAAGGACATCCAGCAGAAGGCGAACCAATAGTACTACGTGATTATCAAGTAGAAACAATTAACAAGTTTGTGGAAACACCACAATGCTTACAAGAGGTTGCCACTGGTGCAGGTAAAACTATTATTACTGCAACACTATCGCATATATGCGAGAAGATAGGTAGGACATTAGTTATTGTACCAAACAAATCACTTGTAACACAAACAGAAGAAGACTATGTAAATGTTGGATTAGACGTCGGCGTTTATTTTGGAGACAGAAAAGAACTAGGCAAAACACACACAATTTGTACTTGGCAAAGTTTAAACATACTAGACAAGAAAACAAAAAATGGAGAGGCAGTATTAACACTAGCTGAATTTTTAGATGGCATTGAAACAATTATCATTGACGAAGTTCATCAAGCAAAGGCAGAAGTATTAAAAAAATTACTAACACAAAACTTAAGAAATGCACCCATACGTTGGGGCTTAACAGGAACTATACCTAAAGAACAGTTTGAATTTCAAAGTATTCTAGCAAGTATTGGTCCTGTAATTAATCAAATCAGTGCAAAGGAATTACAAGACAAAGGTGTACTATCCAAGTGTCATGTAAACGTTGTGCAACTGCTTGACACTACTGTTTACAATTCTTATCAAGAAGAACTCAAATATCTTGTAACAAATAAAGATAGAGTTAAATACTTGGCCAAGATGTGTAGTAACATTAAAGATAGTGGCAACACCTTAATATTAGTAGATAGGATTAGTGCAGGAGAACAACTCCAAGAAGCAATACCCGATTCTGTTTTTATCAAAGGTGATGTTAAACTAAAAGACCGTAAAGAGCAATATGATGAAGTTAAAGAAGCAACTAACAAAGTACTTATCGCGACATATGGAGTCGCTAGTGTGGGGATTAACATTCCTAGGATTTTCAATCTCGTACTTATCGAGCCTGGCAAATCTTTTGTAAGAGTAATTCAATCAATAGGTAGAGGCATAAGAAAAGCCGAAGACAAGGACTTCGTACAGATATGGGACTTAACAAGTTCGTGCAAGTATGCGAAGAGGCACCTCACAGCTCGTAAAAAGTTTTACAAAGAAGCAGAGTATCCTTTCACCTTAGAGAAGTTGGATTGGCAATGAAGAAGTTTACAGTAGATATAAAAGTCGGAGATGAAGTCTTGGTCGGACGTTTTAGAAACGTTAGTGCTAAGATCAAAGACATCACTGTAGACGAAAAAGGCCAACCTGTTATAGTAACGAGTAAGGGACCTAAGAATTTGTTTAGTTGCAGACTAACAAAGCTCGATCCTGATACTGGCAAACTTACTCCCAAACAAATAATGAGAAAAAATAAATGAGAATATTAACATTAGAAAACGAAACGTTTCTATTAAACAATCTACCTGAAGAACTCAAAGAAGATGTTCGATTTAGTGTGCTTGATAATAGTAACCCTAAAGAACCGGACTTCTTTTTTATTCCTCTAATCTTTTTAGAAAGTTTTAATAGCCCTGCTATTGTATTAGAGATAAATGGAAAAGAAATAACAATGCCTGTAGATTGGAACCTAGCAGTAGGAGATAGTGAAGGAGGTGGAGATATTGAAGTGTTACCTTTAACAAGTTTAAATGATCGAGGCTTTGAAGCATTTCTTTTTAATCCTTTATCTAGCTATACAATGAACTGGGGACAGGTTAAGATTACAAATTTTTACAACGACATGAAATGGTATTTTCCTAAAACTAAAAACGGACAGTTACTAGGAGTTCCAATCACAGAAGGTAAAGAACCACTATGTGCTTGGTTTATAAAAGATATTTCAAGACAAAGCGAAATGATAGATTATGGATTACTCATCTGATAAAATAGTACTAGAAGCATTTACTAACCAACAGTACGTAATGGATCAATGTCAACCTACGTTGGCAAAGAACTTTATTCCTGAATGGTGGAAGAGCTTACCAGCTACAAGAACACATACAAATTTACATACAGATGGAAGTCCTGTACCAATTAGTAGCATGAAACAATGTCCTGCTATTAATGAAATACTAAAGCAAGGTGTTATATTTCCTAGTTGGTGCGAACTACATCTTAAAGCTGACAAGATGGGTAGACTAGATCAAAGAGTGTTTCCAGAACATACTGCACTATTACCACATGATGAACAAGACTGGAGTTTCCATAAGCCAGACTATGCTCATGTTAAGGTTGGTAGTCCTTGGTTAATTAAAGAAGCAACTGGAGTTAAATGGGTGTGGATTAAACCTGAATGGCACATGAAAGACCCAACTGCATACTGGGGTGTACCTGGTATTATTGAATACAAGTATCAACACGCAGTACTTAACAACATAATGGTTAAACATGGTACAGAAGTAAAAATTAATACTGGCGACCCTTGGTTGCAATTAATACCAATGTCCGAAAAACCTGTTGAGATCAAATGCCAGCTCGTGAGCGATGCTGAAATGAATAGATTAAATAGTACTAATATATCATCGGTAGGAAGTTACCACAAGTCGATTAAGAATATTAAACGGCAGGAAGGACGTCTAAATGAAAACAATAAGTGAGGAATATGTACATCAGTTATCACAACTGCATGACGAGAAAGCATCTTTTGGAGATGCAAAAGGGCTAAAAGCTATTGAGAAATGGCTAAAAGAATTTAAACCACAGACTATATTTGATTACGGTTGTGGTAAAGGGGGTGTAGTAAAAGCACTACATGAATCATATCCAGACATTAATGCAGTAGGTTGGGATCCAGGGCATCCATCATTTCAAAATAGACCTGTTGGTTCTTGGGATATGTTAATAAGCACAGACGTATTAGAACACATTGAACCTGTATTCTTAGACTCCGTTTTAAAAGATATATACGAAACGTTTGACAAAAACGCATTCTTAATTATTGCTACAAGTCCTGCTAAAAAGTTTTTACCAGATGGACGTAACGCACACTTAATTGTTGAGACTCCAGGTTGGTGGAAAGATAAAATAGAAAAGAATATGCCAGGTGTTAAATTTGTACATCACGAATTTATAGAAAAAACAAGAACAGATAAACAAGGTAAGGTACATCCTAATAACAAATATATCGTAGTGTTGGAGAAGTAATGTCTTTTACAAATTTAATCACAACTGCGATTGATAGTGTAGTAGATGACATTCTAAGCAAACCAAATCCTACAGTTTGCGAACTTGGTAATCAAAGATTAAAGAATAATAAATCTAGAGCTACACTATATAGACGCCTAGGAAAAACTGCACAGCCAACAACAACAAAAGAATTTTTTATAGGATTAGGATTTACAAAGTACCTAGCAATTGATGTTAATACAGACATGGATGCAGTTGCTATGGATCTTAACACAGACATTAGCAAAGAATATAACTGGACTGAACAGTTTGATCTAGTAACTAACAACGGTACTGGTGAACACGTATTCAATCAATATACAGTTTATAAAAACACACACGATCTAACAAAGGTAGGTGGATACATGATTCACGTACTACCTTTTTATCGTTGGGTTGATCATGGCTTCTTTAACACTCAACCTAACTTGTATCCTTGCTTGTCATTACAAAACGATTACGATCTAAAAGGTCTATGGATCGGTGCTAGTAATGGTGAACGCATTGAGAAATGTCCTACTGAAAAGCTAAGAAGGTACAAGGGTTATAGAGGTGACTTCCAATTAGATACTTGGGAACGTGACCCTATGGTTTGTGCAATAATGAAAAAGAAAGTAGACAAGCCTTTTGAGATTCCACAACAACACTTGTATAGTGGGGAAAATATAACTAGCGATGAGATCGGAACAAAGTATAAATGAGTCAGTTAAGTGTATTACAAAATTTTAAACCAGAGCATCTAAAGATGGACCCGTTTCCATACATACACATTCCAGAAGTGTTACCCTGGGACTTGTACGAAAGACTAGAAAAAGAATACCCAGAACAACATTGTACATCAAATGAAACAAGAGGCTTTGGTACTATACGTTACAAGCAACACGAGTTTGATTATGAAAATGTTGTAACTCCTTTATGGCGTGACTTCGCCGCATATCATACTAGCAAAGAATTTAAGGATAACTTACTACGTGCATTTAGACAAGGTATTACATCACTGTATCCTAAAGGAGCAGTTGAAATGAGACAGTTTCCGGAAGACTTGTATACAAAATATATTAGGGCAGAGGTAAGCCAAAGAAAGGCTCCACAAGGTTCAAGTGTAAGAATGGAAATGCAATTTGTGATCAATGCTATTGATCAAAAACAAATACGTACACCACACGTTGATCAAGCAAAAGAATTGTTTGCTTGTTTGTTTTATTTTAAAAATCCAAATGATATGAAAGAAGATGGAGGATTAAACATTTACAAAAACAAAGATGGCGTACAATGGAAAGCAATAAAAGGACGAAAGGTAGATCCAGATGACATTGAAAAGGTAGATCATGTACCATACAAACGTAACACTATGGTTTGTTTTTTAAATTCATTAAACAGCTTACATGGTGTAACACCAAGAGAGTTTCCAACACATACAAGACGTTACATTAACATCGACGGACATATCGTTGAAAAACTATTTACATTTAAGGAGTGATTATGAAGGCAGGAAAAATTTGGGGAAGTACAGAGCTTATCCATGCAAATGGTGTGCTTGAGTTTCACCGCATTGAATACAAGAAAGGTTTCAAGTGTTCAGAACATGAACACAAATATAAATGGAACGGGTTCTTTGTTGAATCGGGTAAGATGATTGTCAGAGTTTGGCAAGAAGATCAAGGACTTGTTGACGAAACCATTTTAGAAGCTGGTGACTTTACACAGGTCAAACCAGGCAAGGTACATCAATTCGAAGGACTGGAAGACGGTGTTGCATTTGAATTATATTGGGCTGAGTTCAATCATGATGATATTGTAAGACGTACTGCTGGTAGCAAAGCGAAGTGATGTGGGTACTTTAATACCTGGAGAGGCACTCATTTACGAACGAGCTGATGGTGTAGTTTATGCAAGATATAGAGATGCACCACATAATAAAATACCAAGATGGGTTGTTGGTGGCGAACCAAAACAAATGGATTTATTCGATTCGTTCGAATATCAGGATATGATAAAAGCATCAGATCACTATCCAACACTCAAAAAACAACTTGACAAATTGCGTACAATATGGTATACTATAAAAGATGAAGCCGAAAAGAAAATTACCACTGAATGAGATCTTCATGGCCATGGATATGAATGGCAAAGGTGCATTTGATGAGTGGACAGAAGAAGAGCGAAAAGAGATTAACTTTTGGTTATTGAATCGCTATGCTAGTTCTGTTGCTGGTACAAGAGAAGCAAAGGAATTGGCTGTTGTATTAACTAACGAGAACTACAACAAGAATTGGAATGTGTTAGGTACTAGACATCCTAAACTACAATGGCAGTTACTATGCACACTACACAATGCAAAAAGTTCTAGCAAACAACACATTTGGCAAGGACTAAAACAAAAGAGTGGTGATGCAAAAGTAATTAAATTTTTAAAGGGTATGTTCCCTAACATGAAAGAAGATGAGGTAGACTTACTTGCTAAACTATCTACAACAAAAGAACTTAAACAATACGCAGAAGACCTCGGAATGGATAAGAAAGATGTCAAACTCTAAACCGTTTACGTGTCCTTACTGTGGTGCAAGTTTTACAAGAGAGAAAACACTTGCAGTTCATATGTGCGAAAAGAAACGTAGACACTTTCAAAAAGATGAAAGGCGTGTACAACTAGGCTATTTGACATTCAATAGATTCTATAAGCTATGTCAGAAAGCAAAAGAAAACAAAACGTATGAACAGTTTTGTGATAGTCCATACTACAATGCATTTGTAAAGTTTGGATCATTTGTAAACAATGTACGTCCTTTGTATCCAGAAAAGTATGTTGACTATGTTGTTACAAGTGGAGTAAGATTAGATCATTGGTGCAGAGAAGAAATGTATGAACGTTATGCACTAGAGCTAATACTAAAAGAGAATGTTGAAACTGCCTTGGAACGTAGTGTAAAGACTATGATGGACTGGGGTGATGATAAAGAAGCACGTTGGCAAGACTACTTTAACTATGCAAGTTTAAATAGAGTTTGTCAAGATATTAAAGATGGCAAAGTAAGTCCATGGTTAATATTAAATTGTAAAACAGGAAAAGATATGTTAGGTAAAATGAATGATGAACAACTACAAATAGTATATCACGTAATGCAACCTAATCATTGGGCTATGCGTTTTAAAAGAGGCGTAGCAGATGTTGAACTAGTAAAAGAAATTGTTAAAGAAGCAGGATTATAATGTATACACAGATTGATAATTGGCTAGAAGAAGATATGGTAAAATACTTAGACAATAAGTTTACGTATGACTATCCGCACTACTTTGGTCAACGATCTGTTAAGGGTGCTAAAGAATTTTATATTTCAGAAATGAACCCACATGAACCGTTGAACGACTTCTTGTTTACTAAACTTAAAACGACCTTAAACAAAGATTTAAACTTAATTAGAATGTACATAAACATACAACACGAAGGAATGGAGAGCGACTTTCATTCAGATGACGGTGACTTAACTTGTCTTTATATGGCAAGTGAAACACTTCCAGATAGTGGTGCATTTGAAATATACGAAGAACAAACAGTTCCATTTGTACAAAACACATTAGTTTGTTTTGATGCTATGAAACTACACAAAGGCCATGCACCTCTGAATACAAACAAACCAAGAATAACTTTAGCATTTAAAACAAGTTATGAAGAGAATAGATAATGCCAGATATTGATATTGACTTTGCTGATAGAGACATTATACTAGATAAGCTAGAACATCGTGTTGCAAGATTAGACAAGAATAAGAAACATAACACAGGTGTATATGTAACAGAAGTTCCGCATAATCCTGTTGATATGTTATCTACTTTGGATCATAAGACAGCAGAAGATAGAGGATATTTTAAACTAGACTTTCTTAATGTTAGTTTATACAAAGATTTAAAAGATGAAGAGCATCTTACTAAACTTATGACAAAGGAACCATTATGGGATTTACTCACAGAAGCAGAATTCACAAGCAAATTATTTCACGTAGGAGAACACAGTTCCCTACTAAAAAAACTGAAGCCGAAAACGATATTGGAACTAGCGGCGACACTGGCGATAATAAGACCCGCAAAGAGATATCTGCAAGACAGCTCTTGGGAGGAGATACACAAGGAAGTTTGGACAAAGCCAAGTAGTGGAGAATACTTTTTTAAGAAAGCACACGCAGTTGCATACGCACACGCAATAGTAGTGCAGATGAATTTAATATGCGAACAACTATATGAAAACAACTAAGGTAACATTTTTTACACACTTTGACGAACTTAAAGAAAGTTTGCCACCCGTACCAGCGAGTAAGTTTTGGCCTGAATGGTTTAAGAAACAAAAGACTCCTGAAGTACCTATGTCACAAGAACTTGAAGATAGAGGTGGACCTAAGACTGTAAAGAGTTGTCCAGGCATACTAGATGTTCTCAATCAAGGTTATGTTATTCCTTTGTGGAGTGATTACAAAGTAGTACGTGTACCTGAAACACAGGAACAACCACAAGGCATAAGATGGAGAATGCCAGGTGGACAACAAAGTATGTTTGGTGCTAGTACACACCCTATGGAACAGATGGATGCTTATCCTTTTGGTCCTGATACCTTTCATGGTAGTTTTAAATTAATGAATCCTTGGTTTGTAAAAACACCTCCTGGATATAGTTGTATGTTTGTTGCACCTTACTATAACAAACACAACAACTTAGAAATAATGAATGGTATAATAGATACAGACTTATATCATGAAGCACACATTAATAGTTTCTTTACTGCACCTATGGGTGAAGAAATAACATTAGAGTATGGTATGCCTATATGTCAAGTGATTCCTTTTAAGAGAGAAGACTATGAAATGGAAGTGCTAACAGGTGATCATAGAAGTATGCACAACAAGGTCACACAGTTTATACATAATAGTTTATTCAAAGCACAGCATTATAGACCTAAATTAAGTCCGAAAAGATACAAATAGATAAATACATATAACAAAAAGAGATTCGCAAGTTGGGAGAAGGCGCCAACACGTTCGTCCAGTAGAAATACTAGGGCGGTTTTTTTTGACTTTATTTCCAGTCTAATTCTTTAATATGTCGCAGTAATTTTTTAGCAAGGTTAAGATGTCCCTTGTTATTAAGATGTGATGGATCCTCAGGTTGGTATCTTAATTCTATGTTTTGTTTATCTTCTTCCGATTCTGCAAAACAATTTTTATCATGATACTCTTCTAAGTCATAACCTTCATTGATTCTTGAACGTAAAAATATAGTTTTAATTTTCTTTTCTTTTAACAACGATTGAAACATTAAGTTATGTGCATTAAATTGTAATTGGGTGAAGCCTTGTGATACGTGTCCGTTCTGATACATCTTTGCAAACTTACCTTCCTTAGGATAAGGTTTATCTAACCAAGTGTGTGAATCAAACTTCCATCTAATGATACTACCATACTCTGGTCCTTGTTCACGTAGATTCATTCTTTTCACGCCATTAATTATTCTATCTTTGTCTGGTGGATTAGCTGACCAAAACTCTTGTCTTTCGTTATTAGAATATTGTACTATAAGAATATCATCTGGAGCAAACTCGTTATTGTAAACCATGTTACCAACTTCACGCCATATACGCCAATTGGATCCTGATCCTGCTCCGTGGTGTACATACTTTGCACCCAGGAATCCTGCAAGTGTATCTCCGTACACACTATCATTCTTTTCCATGTAGTCTGAAAAACTACATCCTGCTACAACTAGTTTCATTTTTCTTTAGGCTTTCTCATCAATTGAACGCTCTTTCTTTTGACTCGTTTAATTGCAAGATTGCCTATGTTTACTACAGGGCCAGTAGTAACCTTTACGTCTTTGCTGTTCATTGTAACTAGACAATGTCTAAACAGGTCAAACTCCTTAGGAAGGAATATACTTATGGGTAGTGTACGGTTGCTTTCAAACCACCATACTTCTCCCATGTCTATGAAGTGTTTCTTTTCTTCATCTGTACGTAGCATTGTGTACACATACATACTTGTAACAAAGTTATCTTGGTTGTTTATAATACCAACATACTCGTTGCCACCGTATTGTACGATGCTTAAAAAGGGGAAATTTGTTTCTATATCTTTAAGTAACATTCTAATTTTTTCTCGATAAATATACGTATGCAGTTAACATATCGATATTTAGCAACCAATAAGTCAGTACTCATAGCAGATCTGACTAATAACATAACGGAGTATAGACCAGTGTACCAGAGAAACATGACAGTCTACAGAGGCATAGATAATGTCTTGACCTTTGAGATTAAGAACCCAGACCAGAAGCCTGTAAGCATACTAAACACTTACACGCCTAAGTTTGTTATGTTTGACGAAAACAATAAGATGATCGTTGAACGTGACGGAACAATTAAAGAAACATCAACACCATTGTATAAAGGACAGTTCACAGTAACAGTATCAGAGAACGATCTGTTAAACGTAAAAGAACAGTTTTGTAGTTACAACGTTTATATGGTTGCAACAAGTGGCGACAAGACACTAACTTATGCAAACTCTCACTACGGTGCTAAAGGTGTGATTAAGGTTGAAGGTGATGCGTTTCCTGGTCCAGCAGACACATACAATCTAAAAACATTTACTGAAACAGGTGTAGGTACAAACATCTATAACAGTGAAACAATCACAGCCGAGCCGGCTAAGAATGGTAACGAAGCATTACATACTGCGGCAGTATATTCAACAGGATTTACTGGTGATGTTTTGGTACAAGCTACTTTGGACAATACAATATCCGGTAGCACATATTGGGGTACAGTAGGAACACTAGCATTATCCAATCCTAGTACACCAAAGTATATAAACTTTAATGGCGTATACAACCATTTAAGAATTAGATACACAAAAGAAAACGGCACAATAGATAAAGTTTTAATAAGAAACTAGTTGACTTTCTAGACATATTATACTATAATATTAGTATGAGTGGTCTAGTTTTTGATACAGTATTTTCACATCTTCCGAGCAAACGGAAAACAACTCCATCTGGTTGGACTAGTTTTAATGCTCCATGTTGTCATCACAATGGTACCACTCAGGACACCCGACAACGTGGAGGATTGATTAAGAACAACACAGGAGATGGTGTAAGCTATCATTGTTTTAACTGTGGCTATAAGGCAAGTTGGCAGTCAGGTCGTAAGCTATCTGGCAAAATGAAAAGACTATTACAATGGCTAGGCGCTTCAGACGATACTATAACAAAGTTAGCTTTGGCAGTTCTACAGTTGAATGAGACTCAAGGTTTCAAAGATACTATTATAGAACTGCCGAAGTTCGTCGACAAGGATCTGCCAGAAGGTGCAAGACCAATAAGTGCATGGGCAGATTGGAAAGCATTAGAGCCGAGTGGCATGGATGAAAATTTAGTTAAGGTATTGGAATATATGAAGACTAGACAACTTTATATTGACGACTATAACTTTCATTGGACACCTAAGCTAGGTTATAAAGATAGATTGATCGTTCCGTTTTATCATAAGGAATATGATAGTGAACGTAGAGTTGTAGGTTGGACTGCACGTAAAGTAAATGATGGAAGTCCAAAATACATGAGTGAACAACAACCAGGATATGTTTTTAATTTAGATGCACAAAACTATCAAAGAATATTCTGTATTGTAGTTGAAGGACCATTTGATGCCATTAGTGTTGATGGCGTTGCACTATTGGGTAGCGAAGTCAAAGATCAACAGGCCCTGGCCATAAATGCGTTAAATAAGAAAGTAATACTAGTTCCGGATCGTGATGATAACGGACACAAACTAATGGAACAAGCAATAGAACTAGGTTGGTCAGTAAGTATGCCGGATTGGGACGAAGACGTTAAAGATGTAAATGACGCAGTAATTAAGTACGGTAGAATGTACACACTTCATACACTAGTATCAAGCACAGAAGATACAGAACTAAAAATTAAATTAAGGAGCAAGAAATGGTTTGGTTAAAAAACTTATGGGCCAAGATAAAAGGCTTCTTTGAAGATTGGAAGGAACGTAGAAAGTTCAAGAAAAGAATTAAAGAGCTACAAAAGAAAGACCCATTTATTTACAAGTAGGATTAACATGATACAAAAAGATAAAACAGAAGAGTGCTATCGTATATTAGAAGCTGAAGCTAACAAGCTAATAGCATCTGGACAATACGATCCTCTAGAAGTTGCAGGAGTAATGTGTGCTCAGGCAATTAAGATTTATAAAACAGCACTAGCCAAAGAAGACTACGATGATATAATGGAGGCTATCTTTTTATCAAGAGATGAAGTTCAGGATATTAAAGGACCAACAAAGCATTAGACATGAGAGAGAAATTGGACGATAAGATTAAAGCATTGGATAGTACAAGAGTGTTCAAGAAAATTACACCCAAATACGATTTAAGTTGGTATATCAAATGGAATGCAAGTTTTATTATCCTTATCGGTATGGCATTAACAAGTGCTGAAGTAACTCCTTGGAACTTATACTTTCATTTAGTTGGAGTAATAGGTTGGGGTGCAGTTGGATATCTGTGGCACGATAGAGCTTTAATTTTTATTAATGCTATAGCAACATTTATATTTTTAACAGGAATATTAAACTATCATGTCGCATAAGTTTATAAGACCCTTTGGTCCAACTATATACCACGGTGTACTTGACAAGGATGAAGTATGGTATCTTCAGCAAGTTGCACAGGATACTAAAGAAGGACAGAATGTCGGCCATGATTTAGCAGGCAATATAAAAGATCAAAAAGGCATAGTAGTCAAAGATATGGAGAAGTTTACAAACACTATACAACCACACATCAGGAAGTATATGAAATTCGAAAGTGATAGATTTGATAGTCACTTACTTACTCCTGGTGAAGAAAAAAGTTTCGACAACGTTAATTTTAACTTAGGTACAGGTCCTTGGATTAACTATCAAATCAAAGATGAGTTTAATCCAATGCACAGTCATTCAGGAATGATTAGTGCAGTAGTCTATATAGATGTACCAGAAGTTATTGCTAACGAGGAATATACAAAAGACACTAACATGAACTGTCCTGGACAGATAGAGTTTTTGTATGGTCCTGATGTCGTTGGTGCAAACGGAACACATAAGATAATACCAAAGACTGGTGACTTCTTATTGTTTCATGCAGGACTTAAACATACGGTATATCCATTCAAGAGTGATGTTACTAGAACTAGCATGAGCTTTAATGTAATGGGTATGGAATAGAAAGGAACGAATAATGACAGAATTCACACAAGGAATACAAGGAGCATTTAAAAAAATGCTTACTGCTTCTAGTCTGACATTAGCATTAGTCTATACACTAGGCCACATCGTAATTGCAATGACTGTTGTAAGTATAATGACTGGAGCAAGTCTCTGGGAGGCAGGTGCAGTTGCTTTGATCGAGCCGAGCATTAATGGTGTTTGGTTCTATGTATTACACAAAATTTATAAAAAAGTAAAAGGAATATAAATGAGCAACTTAATACCCATGGTAGTCGAGTCTACCAACAAAGGCGAAAGAGCATACGACATTTACAGTCGTCTATTAAAAGATAGAATTGTAATGTTGAATGGTCCTGTCGATGACAATAGTGCAAACGTTGTAGTTGCACAGATGCTTTTCTTAGAAAGTGAAGCACCAGATAAAACAATTAACTTCTACATCAATAGTCCAGGTGGGGTTATTACTAGTGGTATGAGCATATATGATACTATGCAATATATCAAGAGTGATGTTAGCACAATAGTATTAGGACAGGCTTGTAGCATGGGATCATTCCTTGCACAGGCAGGTACACCTGGCAAACGTATTCTACTACCTAATGCACGTACAATGATACACCAACCAAGTGGTGGTGCTCAAGGTATGGCAAGTGATATTGAAATACGTTACAAAGAGATACAATATTTAAAAGAACATTTAACAAGACTGTATGTTAAACATAACACAGCAGGTAAGACATATGAAGACTTTGAACGTGACATGGATCGTGATAAGTTTATGACTGCCGAAGAAGCTATTGCATACGGACTTGCAGATAAGATCGAGGAGAAACGTAAGTGATCATTTGGGGTATAGTTGGAAACAGTCATGACGCAAGTGTGGCAGTCTTTGAGGAAGGACCGTTCAAGGATTTAAAATGTCGTTGGGCAGGACTATCAAAAGACTTTAGTGGCATAGAACACGACCCGCATTTAAATTATGATATGCTACAACATATCACAATCACAGAAGGACTACCTCGACCAGATAAAATTGTTTGGTATGAAAAACCTTGGCTTAAAAGTTTACGTCAATTACAAGCAGGTCAAGGTTGGTTGTTTGGCGAGAACAACATTAAAAGATATCTAAGCAAATGGAATCTATATCAACCTATAAAGTATGTTAGACATCATAGAGCACACGCGGCATATGGTTACTACACTAGCGGATTAGAAAATGCAACAATAATATGTTTGGATTCAATAGGTGAGTATGAAACGTTTACTGTATGGATGGGTGAAGGTAATAAACTAAAACAAATCTATTCACAAAGCTATCCACATAGTGTTGGATTATTTTATAGTGCAATGACACAAAGACTAGGACTACAAGCTAACAGAGATGAGTATCTAGTTGAACCCATGGGTAGAGATATTTCTACACAAGAGAACTTACAACTTGTTAATGATATGATAGAAACGTTTATACAAGATCCACTAGACGGATCAGTTCCAGGTGTTAAGTTTAAACATAACTTACACAAAGGTGCAAATTGGTATAAGCCTGAATTGTATACAAAAAATGATATGAGCAGACTAGCCAATGCTACTCAATTTGTTTTTGAGTTAATGGTTAAGTCAACTAGTAAGTGGTGCTTGAAAACGTTGCCAAGTCATAACTTAATCTTAACGGGTGGTTGTGCTTTAAATAAGGTGGCTGTAGACGGTATTAGAAAGAACTGGGCTAATATATACGTTCCTAAGAATCCTGGAGATCCAGGTAGTTGTGTTGGTGCTGTTTTGGCATTGAACAACAAACACATTGACTTTGATGATAAAATATGGTATAATAAGGTATGAAGCAAAACACTGACTATGGAATAGAGATCCAAAAAACTTATTTGGAAATTATGTTAAGCGATGCACAAACATTTGTGCGTTGCCAAGGTATCTTTGATCCACAGAACTTTGATCGTAAGCTACAACCAACAGCCGAGTTTATAAAGAACTTTGTTGATGAACACAATACACTTCCTACAGAAAAGATTGTTAATAGTGCTTGTACACAAACTAAACTAGAAGTTCCACAAGGACTTAATGATCAACATTATGATTGGTTGCTTACAGACTTTGAAACTTTTAGTAGACATAAAAGTTTAGAACGTGCTATATTAGAAAGTGCAGACTTACTTGAAAAGGGTGAGTATGGTCCAGTTGAAACTAAGATCAAAGAAGCAGTACAGATAGGTTTACAAAAAGACTTAGGTATAGATTACTTTGCAGATCCTAAAGGTAGACTTATGGGATTAAAAGATAACAATGGACAAGTAAGTACTGGTTGGGAGAGCTTAGATAAGAAACTGTTTGGTGGCTTTAACAAAGGTGAGCTAAACATTTTTGCAGGTGGTTCGGGTGCAGGTAAGAGTTTGTTCTTAGCAAACTTAGGTTGCAACTGGGCATTGAACGGAATGAACGTTGTATACTTAACACTAGAATTAAGTGAGAACTTGGTTGCTATGAGAGTTGATAGTATGATGACTGATATTCCAAGCAGAGAAATATTTAGAGATCTTGATACTGTTGAAATGAAAGTTAAGATGGCAGGCAAGAAAGCAGGATCGTTTCAGATCAAATATATGCCAAGTGGTAAGACAGCAAACGATATAAGAAGTTTTATAAAAGAATATGAAGTTAAGAACAATAGAAAGATTGATGTTATACTAGTTGATTACTTAGACTTGTTAATGCCAATGAGCAAGAAAGTAAGTCCAAGTGATTTATTTGTTAAGGATAAGTTTGTATCAGAAGAACTTAGAAACTTGGCAATGGAACTACAAATAATATTTGTTACTGCATCGCAGTTGAACAGAGCTAGTGTTGAAGAGATTGAATTTGATCATTCGCATATTGCAGGAGGCTTGAGTAAGATACAAACAGCAGATAACGTGATTGGTATCTTTACAAGTAGAGCTATGCGTGAACGTGGTAGGTATCAGATACAACTTATGAAGACTAGAAGTTCTAGTGGTGTTGGTGCAAAGATAGATTTAGAATTTGATATAGACTGTTTACGTATTACTGATCTAGCAGAAGATGAAGATAACAGTTATAGTCAAAGCACAACTTCAAGTGTTATGGCAGGACTTAAGAGAACTAGCAACGTAACACAAGATAAGGAACCTGACACTCCTAAAGAACCAACACAAGGAGAAATAGTTAAACCTATTAGAGCAGAAACAGATAGTACAAAGTTAAGAACATTCTTACAAAACTTAGGCAATGATGAGGACGAGTAATGAGCGGACAGAGGCGTTTTCTAAAAACGTGGGCTAGAACAGTTGGTATGCCAATAGGCATCAATGATGAAGATAAACCAGAGTTCCTACCGATATCAATGAAAGACGTAAAGAAGGCACTAGCGGCTAGAACGTTTTGGATTGTACTACACATACTAACGTGCTTAATGATTATATTAGGTAACGCAAAAGCAATAGGTTGGTGGTAATGAGAACACTATACATATTCGGAGATTCATTTACAGTAGATTATAAAACTGATTGGACCTGGACAAGACAGTTAGCAGATAAGCTACGAGTAGATGCTATGTTTAATGACAGCATCATCGGTTGTAGTAACGAATGGATAATGTCTAAAGTAAAAGAAAATCAAGATAAGATTACTAAAGATGACATTGTTGTAATTGTTCTTACTAGCCCATATAGATATTGGTTCTTCAAAGACAAGCCTGAACTTTCTAATTATAGAATAGGTAATTGGGATAACTTTGCTAAAAAGCATGAGAAAGGTCATGTTGAAGCAGTAAGAGGTTATGTGAATTACTTACAAAGAGACGAATTAGATTCATTTAGATTGGAACATCAAGTATCCTGGATCAAAGAACTTAAACGTAAGATAGGTTTTACTTTGTTACTGATACCTGGATTTACAGTTGACATTGATTACACAGACACTATTAAAGTGTATGGAGACATGACAGGTTCAGTTAGTAACGCAGAGTTTGTATCACAGAAAGATGATGAGCAATGGTATACTGATGGAATAGATACTCGCTATAATCATATGATAAAAGACAATCATGAAGTTATGGCAACCAAGTGTGTTAATAGTGTGCTAACAGGTAACACATTAGATCTAACAACTGGATTTAGTAGACACATACTTAAAGGTAATGAAAGACTTACACACAAACAGATTGGTCCCAAGTTAGTTGAGACCAGCAACAAACTTTATAAAGACGAACCAAAAAATTTATCACATTGGCTTGGCTACCCGAGGTAGGCTATGAACAAATATATATTTGATGTGGACGGAACACTAACTCCGAGTAGACAAACTATTAATGACGACTTCGCAGTTTTCTTTTCAGACTTCTGTGCAGAAAGAGATTGCTATCTTGTAACAGGTAGTGATAGAGAAAAAACTATCGAACAAGTAGGAGAAGAGATATACAGTCTTTGCAAACGTGTTTACAACTGTTCAGGCAGTGACGCATACGAAGGTAGTAAGAACGTTTATTCAGATCCTTGGACACTTCCTAAAGATACTAGACAATGGTTAGAACAAACACTTGACGACAGTCAATTTGGATTACGAACTGGATTGCATATTGAAGAACGATCAGGCATGGTAAACTTTAGTGTGGTCGGACGTAATGCTACAATGGGAGAAAGACAACTGTATGTTAGATGGGATAAGGAACAGTTGGAACGTGTAAGGATTGCTGAAAGGTTCAATAAGAAGTTTCCAGACTTGAAAGCAACTGTTGGAGGTGATACTGGCATAGACATAGCACCAAAAGGAAATGATAAAAGTCAGATACTCAGAGACTTCAGTCATAGAGATACATTATGGTTCTTTGGTGACGCAATGGATCCTAGTGGTAATGATTATTCACTTGCAGAATGTAAAGAAGTTACTTGGGCCATACCAGTAAGTGGTTGGCAAGAAACATATCAGAAACTAAAGGAGATAAGAAAAAATGATTGAAGAATGTATACCAAAATGGGCAGTAGGATTCGCCTTAACCAGTGTTGGAGTCTGGTTCTTAGTTAATTCATTTATAGCACTACATGACTACTATATTACGTTCATGATTGCGTCAATGTACTAGACGGAAAAGAACGTATTCGAGCAACCTCGACAACACACTATCAATCTGTGTGTTTCTTTTTATAATCGTCAATAGCGGCCTTAATGGCATCTTCTGCCAATACGGAACAATGTATCTTTACGGGTGGAAGAGCAAGTTCTTCTGCGATTGCTGTATTTTTAATTTCCCTTGCTTCGCCCAATGTTTTGCCTTTAACCCACTCAGTAACAAGAGAGCTACTAGCAATAGCAGAGCCACACCCGAATGTTTTGAAACACGCATCTTCAATTTTGTCGTCCTTGATTTTGATTTGTAGTTTCATGACGTCACCACAAGCGGGAGCTCCTACGAGTCCTGTGCCTACGCCTTCGTCATCTTTATCCATTGTACCAACATTACGAGGGTTTTCGTAATGGTCTAACACCTTATCACTATACGCCATAATCATCTCCTAGCCAGTGAACTGTTAACTGTATATATTTATTCCATCATCTTGAGAGTCTTCTTCCAATCGAAGTCAGGATCAGGACTATATGGTATCATCATTGAGCCCATACAGTTATCATCTTTACCAGTAACGATTGTTTCGTTGCTCTTACCTGCTCCTACATAAATGCATACAAGGTTGTCACCTATGTGACCCATGTACACTCTACGAGCAGTTGTCATCTTGACCTGTTCTCTTTCGCCACGTCTTATTTGTTGTTCGTACGTGTACGGCTTCGTGGCTCCATATATCTTTCCTTTGGCCCATACTTCTGATGGAGCCAATAAAGCAACAACCATAACGAGTCCAAGTACATTTATATAATTCCTTTTGTTGTCATTGCCCAATATAACAAACCTCCTGCAAACCCTACAAGTGCAAGAATTACAATACCTATCTGGATCATCTCTACAAAGTCTGCTCTCATCTGTGCTTGTTTATAAACTTCCTTTTCTCTACGGTCTCTTATCTTTCGACGCATCTCTTTAAGTTCGTCCCAAGTACCGTAGCCATAACGAAAGTTAAGCATGGCTTGTAATTCTTTTTCTTGTTCTATGATTTTCTTTTCGTGTAGTAATAATTGTAGTGCTTCTTCTTCTACTGAACCTGCGTTGAAAAGTTTTTTAAACAACGGAGGCTTCTTGTGCATCTGTTGTCCTTTTCTAAAATCGGAAATTGCTGTGTACCATTTGCCCATCTGCCCGACCGTGTTTTCGAAGTCCTGGCCGGCTTGAACAAATCTCTTAACTGTGTTGAATGCCGTGGTTGCGGCGGCTATAGCGGTAAATGGATCTACTATTGCCCTCTCCCTGATAAAGGTTATGTGTTAAACGTCTGCCCTCAACTTGCTTTCGCTTACAGTAGTATTTATGTAGAATATTAATTTATACCTAAAATTAACACAAAGTCAACATTATTGATCTTCGAAGTTAGGTGCTTCCTTGCTATCTTCTCGTAGCTTCTTACATTCCTCAGACGCCGGTGCAAACATACACCCTAAGACTTTTCCTATTGCATCTATGTTTTGTATTGTTGATGGTCTTGGTTTAGGCTTTGCTACATCAGTTGCTGTTGTAGTAGTACATGAAATCAAACACATTAATAGAATACCAAACACTACACCTTTAACAAAACTTATCCAAAGGTGTTGCATATGAGTTAAGTTTAGTAACTTACGCATACGTTCGCAATGGCCTTCATGCCATGCACAGAACTTATTAAAATGTTTTTTCATATAGTATATTTAGTGCGACTCGAGGCTATAGTTTTCAGACCAGTTTCACGATCCAAATATTTAAACTTGACGTTTGTTGGTTGGAATTGTTTTAACCATTTAAACACTATGCTCTTATCAAATGGTCCACAAGTGTAAACATCTAATTGTATTAGTGCTGGTGCGTTCTCGTCCCAACTGTGCATAACAACGTGACTCGTTTCTATGATAGCGGCAACTGTTAATCCTCTGTTCCCAACCATGGTGCAATACTTTGCATAAGGACCCATTAGTATCTTCATACCTATTTGATCAATGAGATCTTTAACTTGATTACTTGCTATGTTTTCATCTGTTGGCGGGTCAAGTACTTCCGCTCTTATTATGACGTGTTTATGAACTAGGGCCATAGACCAGATATATTTATGACGCAGGTCAGATATGCGTGGCTTAAGAGAGCCGCGGAGCGGTAAAGCCATTTAGAGCAATCGGTAGCGGAATTTTTTCTCAGAGCAAAGCGACTAGCGGTAGCAAAAAAAGTAGCGAGGTTTTTGGCTCTCTGCGCCGAGTGTAATTGGTTGTAAATTATACCTTCGTTTGTAAACTTTGTAAACACCATACTAGCAAATTGGTTCTTTGTACGAGCTACACCCTTTTTAACCATAGTGCTTGTAGACGCCTTAAACAATGGTTTTTACCGTCTAAATGGCTCTTATTTAGACTTTAAGTACTTTGACACTAGTAAGGTACTAAACTGTGCTATAAAGACGTCTATGTGCGTTTAAGACACCTTATTGCATACGTTCTACCCGTGTGTAAACTCCGTTGCACACATTCCATAACACGCCCGGGGTCCAAACTGTATAATAAATATACACACTATGAAAGACACTACTAGCAAACCAAAACACGAACCAAAATCAAAACCATTACCCGCTATGCAACAGCAACAGACCCTAACCGCTGAACAACACGCAGAGTGGATCCGACAACAACAGTTAAGCTGTCATAACCAGGATTAACTACGCATAAATACAGTTGGAGAATATAATATGTTTAAATGGATTAAAAATATCTTTACAGTAAAGAAACCTAAGCCTTTGGTTCTAAAGGACGAAGTTAAAAAGCTATCCAAAGCTAAACTTGAAAAGATGACCAAAACAGAACTTGAAGCTTACGGTCGTAAGTTTGGTTATGAAGTTGATCGTCGTGAAACAAAAGCTAAGATAGTTAAAGCTGTAGCAAAACTAAAGTAACCTAGCACCATAACTAATCATATAGTCAGCGCCTGCACGTTGGAATACATCATGTGTTTCCTTAAGCGATCCGGGTGCTCCTATACCCAACCACTCGCCTGACGTCTGGAAAACTCCACAGGGTTTACCTGTGCGTTGTTTGATTGGTTCTATGAGATCAATTCCTGTTATGCCAGGCTTGACCATTAGTTCATCTGCACCATCGTTGCTGTAATCAACACTACGTTGTATAGCACCCTCGCGATCATTAACGTCAAGCTGGTACGTTCTCTCAATACCCTTTTCAATGCTCATAGCTTCGCGGTATCCTCTGTAGAAGGTGCTTCGAAATTTTGTTGAATAACTCATTATGTGTGCTTGGGGGATCTGTGTTCTTATATCCTTAACCGTGTGTGGCTGGCAATCTGAGGGTGCAAGTGTGTCCGCTCCTGCCCTGTGTACTGCTCGTGCTTGGTTGATCATTAGTTCCCTGCTACGTTCCTCTTCAGGATGATGACAATGTCCATCTGGCATTGTTGAACATAAGCATAGGTCAACTGCTAGTTTGCTTTCGTATGCATAGCGATCTTTTATCTTGTGTATCGCTTCTCCTATCCAACTCCATGTAGGATCCTGTTCCTTTGCAACTGGTACGGGGAATATCAGAAACTCATCAACACCTAAGGCTATGTCTTTTAATATGCGTTCGTGTATATCATATAGGCTCCACAGTGGATTGTCTTTGCCTAGTGTTGTTGGCTTGGTGTCACCTTCTGTTAGGAATAGAGCTTGTATTAATCGCATCAACCAGTTCCTCCAATAGGGTTATAAACTTGTACACGGTTTGTACTTTGGTCTTTTCGCTGGCTTGGCTGTGTACCGTTTCCAATAGCTTTGGATATTGTTCTGTAAGCCGAGTGTTAATACTACGCATCTGAAGAGCACCTAGTGCCTGCTTATTCTTTTCCGAGATCCTTACTGACATCATCTACCTTTCTTTCAACAGGCTGTTTGCTTATAGAGGCCGCTACAAAACTTGCCGCCGCTAACATTGGTATGGTATATACCATCTTGTCTGTGTAAAACGCAACTGCGTAAGTGGGTACTAGAACTATGATACCCTGTACTATGCCTGTGATAAATGCTTTCATGTCTGTATTTAACCAGAAGCACAGGGCACATAGATTAGTCTAGGACTCTTCTTTCCATTTAACGCCTCTGTATGTACCTTCCTTCTTTTGTTTGCTTTCAGGTTTCATATCATTAGCATTATAACGGATACCTCTATAGACGTTAGTCTTCTTCATGAGTATCTCCTTGTTGCTGATTGTGTCTACGTAGTGCGGTCTTGTCTGCCCAATCCTTGATAGCACGTTCAATGGCTTCTTCAGCCAATACCGAACAATGTATCTTTATTGGTGGCAGGTCCAACAGTTCAGCAATCTCTGTGTTGCTTATCTGTGTTGCTTCGTCCAAGGTCTTGCCTTTTAGGAACTCCACAAACGTTGTTGAACTTGCGATAGCACTACCACAACCATAGGTTTTAAATTTGACATCAACGATGGTGTCGTCTTCATCCAACTTGAGATCCAGCTTCATAACATCGCCACAGGAGGGAGCTCCCACCATGCCTGATGCTACCATTGGATCCTTGGGGTCAAAGCGACCCACACCGTGTGCCCCTGGGTTAGCAAGAACAGATTCGAATCTGTCCACTACTTGTTTTGAATATGCCATAACTGTTGTGAAAATATAATAATGTATATTATAAAGTATTTATATTGCTTGTCAACCGGTTTTGGTAAATATCTATGCTTACACGATTGGGGGCAATTTCAATGGATCTTGATGTATTAGTTCAGCTATGGCCTATTGCTTTGGCGTTTGTTTCACTGGTAATAGTATTAGCTAAGATGTATAATAGGATTGACACACTGGAGGAGAAGGTGCGAACACTATTTGATCTACACAATAAGAGGTAAATACTCATTAAAAAGACTATATGAGTAAACTCAATATAAGCGACAACACCAACATATCGATGCCAGTACGCAATATGCTTGCCATCATAGGTGCTGTGGCTATGGGGGTCTGGGCATACTTTGGTGTTACTGAGCAGTTAAACAAACACTCAACAACACTTGAACTTATGCAAAAGGACTTGTCTGAAAACACCGAGTTCAGAATAAAGTATCCGCGTGGCGAATTAGGACAATCACAGAACGATCTGGAGCAGTTCATGTTGATAGAGGATCTATACAAATCAGTTGATACAATGCAGAAGCATTTGGATTCAATGGCCAACAACAAGATAAACATAGAGTTCCTTAACAAGCAGATGGACAAGGTAATAACAGATATCGAAAAGCTAAAAGATGCTGACAGAGATATCAAGTACGAGAATGGGAATCACTAATGATTGAAACGGTAGTAGCACTATTGATGTTCGTAAACAACGAGATCAAGGAACACAGGATACAGGACAACATGGCCATATGCCTACGTGGTAAACGCACAGCTGAACGCCAGTATTCAGAAAACGTCAAGTACCAGTGCGTCAAGAGTAAAGCAGAGATAGAAATATATATGGGTGAGAAAAGTATAAAAGCCCTTATACTTGAATAAAGCTAACCAGCTGGTCCACCGAACACAGCCAATATCACAAGCATAAGAGCAATAGCTATAGTAAACTTCCAGCCATTAAAGAAGTCGTTCATTACTTGCCTTCTGGAGTTGGCTCCACGTCGCTGGGTAATGTATCGTAGTTTGTTGCAGGCTCATCATGTGTGTGCGGTTCCGCTCCACCTTCATGATCGTGTTGTGTGCCATCTTCGTGATGATGATGTTCAGCATCTCCACCCTCGTGGCTATGTTCAGTGCCGTCTGGATGTGTATGCTTTAGGGGATCATCGTCTTCAAAGTAATCGTCATCGCCAGTATGATCGTCTTCCATGCTAGGATGTAGTGTAGGGTCATAGTCCTCTTCAGGCTCTATGTTAAGTACTGCTTCAACATGATCAAGTCGTGCTTTGATCTCCCACATCATGTCTTCCAGTTCTTCAATCTTGTTTTGAGGTGTGTCACTCATATTACTTCTCCTCTGTTGTGTATATGTATTTAAGCGATTCCCTGCAAATGGGTCCTATAACCCTAAAAAATATACTGCAAAAAAATTTTGATCTGGGAATCTATTTGGGCGTGACCCATTTAACGTTGCTATTAGGTACCAGTGGAGCAACAGTTTCTCCTGTATCTCCTAGTACGTGTTCTCTAATACTCTTATCAGTAGTAGCACTAACACCCACATCAACCGCTCCATAAACGGTACTTGCTGTTGACTTCTGTGCAATACCCAAGCCCAATCCACCAAAACTCATTAGTACACTTGACCCACAAGCGGTTAAGCTCAAACACAAGACTATTAATGCTATTATACGTATAATCATATTGTACTTATACTACTATAAAACACACTTAAAGTCAAGTTTAAATACTAGTAATGGAAAACTTTATACACGCCTATATACTGTGGTTAAGCAAATACTATGCTTATATGAATTGGATACTACTGTTGGTACTATTAATGCTAGTAGTTTGGGCAGTAAACGAAATGGCTAATTAGAACCAAAAAAATCAAATTACAAAAAATTATAGAGAAGTACTTTTCAATCCGAGGTGGTGATTTTACCCCTGCTCACTTGCTAGTAGCTATATAAAAACTGTATATAAAGCCCCGACGCCTCGACCTTTCGGAAATAAAAAAAGGCCCCGAAGGACCTTTCTCTAGTTTATTATAGGGAGTTTCTTATGCTAGTTGTTCAAAGCCTACACTCGCTACAACGTGACGCACACCCTCTGGAGTCTCTACCACGTCCGCAACACTTACAGAGTGCATCCTACCCAGTCGCTCTATGCTGGACTCTGGACCTATGTTACCCACTTCAAACACACCCTCTAGGCCCTCTGCTTCTATGTTAGATACGTGTGTGTAGTAGCCCTTGTCCATGGCTTCTTTGGCCAGCTCAGCTACGTTATCATTGAAGCTCATGTCCAGCTTTAGTCTATGCTTGGGAACACTATTGTGGCCTTCAGCATTGATCTTGTCTACTTCTTGGTCTGTTAGTTGGATTTGATATAGTTTGTAGTTCATATTGTGTAGCCCTCTTTAATTAATTATACTTACAGTATATGGTCTGCTATCCAATATGTCAACCCCTAATGTGGAGATCTAGTCAAAAAAGTGCCCCTGGAGAGCCGAGGGCACAACTCTACCAGGGGCTACAGTACGCGGAGCAAGTTGAGGGCTAGGCTCTACGCAGTACTGTATTCTCAGCCATCGCTTCCCAGTTTGTAGGAAAGGCCTTAGCGAGATCGGCTACCTTGAGCACAGTACGTAAACTGAGCTCACGTAAGTTCTTCTTATTAATGTCGATGAAGTCCATCAAACGTTCTTCCTGGTCTTCACCCAATGCATACTCCTTGAGCATACCATCGCTCACGATCTGTTTGATACGTAACATCTTCTCACGTTCTGTATCAATTGTTAGATCGATATAGTGACATCTGGATTCAATAGCTTCCAAATGATCCCTCATCTTCTTTGACTTAACGTTGTCAAACTTGATGTTGGTAATGAATATAGCACTACCCTTGAACTCAAAGCTATCAGGAACACCCTCGTTCCTTAATTTAAATGAGTCTGTATTCCAATGGATTCGTCTGGTCTTCTTGGAATCCAAAGCCGCCTTCAATATGTTTAGTGATAGGTCTTCCTGTAGTATACTATCACAGTCATCAAAAACTAGTACATTGTCCTTGTCGGCATAGTTGTACAACTTACAGTAGAGTCCAATGGCACTCA
>ERZ802830.918-NODE-918-length-28912-cov-7.15047_pt1 | contig 28912 bp, 28 predicted proteins | sample MGYA00345654_ERZ802830 | MGnify/ENA primary metagenome ERZ802830 (study PRJEB30503, sample SAMEA104212375) | marine metagenome | biome: Westerlies Biome; feature: [SRF] surface water layer (ENVO:00010504) within the epipelagic zone...; material: water...
CAAAGATCATAAGCAAATCAGTTCCAAACACTTGTTGTTTTAAATAGTCATTCATTCTTTTAGCATACTTCATAATTAAAAATTCTTTTATAATTTATATTAATATAAAAATGAAATTATATACAAAAATAATGTTAGATAAAATGCTCAAAACCATTTTATTATTCGCATGTTTTGTCGAAATTGTAAAAGGGTTCTTTAAATATGACTTAATTGAACAATTAGACGATTTCAAGTACATGAAATATGGTAAATACCTTGTCTACAGTATGATATTGATTGCTTTCGTTATGAATATAGCAAAACTAAGCTTCTATTTACCATTTCTAGGTAAAACCGCTTTTCCCACTGGTGTATTGAAAGAACAATACCCACCAAACGCAGATCTTGACTTTACATTAAAAAATGTAAAACCAAACACCAAGATCGTATATTGGGGATCTGAAAATCCTTCTAAACAACCTTTACCCATCTCAAACCCTTGGGATGCGTACAAAAATTACAAGAACTCTGGTGTAACTACTTCCAATAAAGAAGGTACCGCTGCTCTTAAACTATTCAAACCAGTTTCTTATAAAATTCCTAATGGAATGACTTTAAAACCCCATATTCATTATAGAGAAGTCCTCAAAGTTGGAATGCTTGGTCCAGTAGAAACCGCTTCCATTTAAGCAGTTACAGCAATAGTAGTAGTGGATACAACTGCGTCGCGCTTAATGAAATGATGCTTCAAGAATTGTTGGAGGTTAAAGTAATGGACATAATCATCATCAGTGCAGTTAAGGATCTTCTTTAGTTTTTCATCTGGAAGAATTGTACGCTTGTCCCGTTCATCGCGAAGACCATTCTCTACAATATAGTTGTTAAGCAATTTAGTTACATCAGTTCTGGGTACAAGTTCACCTTCTTTAATGCCAAGGAACTGGTAGAGTTCGGTACTGAGAAGAGAAGGCATCGCAAAACCACTCGCGCGTTTTGATTCAGAATTCTTGTTCTTATTTTTTTGCTTTGACATTACTTTGATTACATTGTTAAAGTCTTTTTCAAGAGTCTTACCCATTGCTTGAAGTTCCTTTACCTCTTTGTTAATCGAGGCAATCTTAGAAATGAAACTAGAAAGCTTGGTGTAGAATACACCTTCTACTGAAGTATCAGTGGTCTTTTCTTGAGTAGTTTCATCTACGACTGTCTTTTCATCGGTCTTCGGAGTTACAGGAGCCTTCTCTTCTACAACAGGAGTTTCTACAACAGGAGTTTCTACAGGCTTTTCGACTGCGGCTTTTTTAGCAGTAGCTTTTGACACACCCTTTGATGCTTCCTTCGCAGCACTAGATTTCACAGCAGATTTGGACTTAGCAACCATTGTAAATTGTTATATTTCTAAGGTTGAGCAAGCTTTAAGTAGGTTTTAAAAATATCCATAATATTCAGTGTAATCCTCGAGCTAAACGACTTTTTCTTTGTGTTTTTTAAACTCATTCTATTTTTCGGAACTATCAAATCGATATCATTTATATTGTAATGATCGTCTTTTACTTTGCTTAATAGTTGGTCTTTGTTCTTAATAAGGTGAGCTTTTAGAAATACATAGGAAAATACATTGGTACTCTCTGAATAAGGTTTGTACATTCTTAATTGTTTTACAGTGTGTGTTTGTTGTAATAGTTCTTTTTGTAAGGCATTTGTAGTCTTAAATGTATAATCATAAATAAATGAGTTGATGAGAATCGCTATAAATTCAACATAAGCTTCAAATAGATTAAGTGTATCATTTCCTTGAAGATTAATCTTATATTTGTTAATTAGTTCTCTATCATACTCTTTAGGATACTGAAATGGATGAATATGATAAGCATGTAATAGCTCATGTAAAATAACCTTACAAACTTCTTTTTGTCTATAGATGAATATGATCGGTGGTCGTTGAGGGTAAGTTAGTGTTAATCCGCTATTAATGTGTTCAGCAGATAAATGTTTCTTGTGTTTTGGAAGTGTTGATCGAGGTTTATTCAATAAAGCGAGTATGATAGTAAACTCATTGATTTGTTTCTTGAATACATCATGTAATATTCCTATACACAAACTAATAAAATGAATAAAGAATTCGATGTGATTGTCTTTGGTATCACTCCTTATTATTAAATGGACTATAGTGTTTTGTATTTCAAAACTAATTTTGTCTTCAAACTTTGTATTTTCAAAAGGGAGCTTCAGTGTTTTTGGAAAGAAACGCCCATCTGTTAAGAAACTATAATCTATTTCTTGTGATGGTGTTTTCACAATTTTTCTATCACCCATCGTCTCCTTGGATACACTTGATGATAATGATAGAGTCACTCTTTCTCTGAATTCATCCATTATACTAATGTTGGGAAAATATCTCTTAGATTCACATCCTTTATTCGATCTTTATCATGATGTTTCAAATCAATATCAAAGATAACATAAAGATCCCCTCGAGTACCATTTCCTTTTCGCAACCCTTTCTCTTTGACAATACACGAACAAACATTATCTTCTAATGGCTTGAATTGAATTGGAAGTTCTTCATGGAAATGATCTAGTGTAGTCTCAATGCCATTATAATAATCACTTATGCTAATAGGAATTGTTCGAATCAAATCATATTTATCAATATATGAATTGATTACATAGGGTCCACATTCTTTGATATCAAGATATACAATCAAATGACCATACACACCATCAAAAACATTCCAATCTCCTTTGTGTTCAAAGATATATTGAGTTGAATAATCCCAAAAAGATAAAAACACTACATGAGTATCCATTTCACCATCTTCTCTTTTGTATTTGACTTTCATCTTTTTCCCATTTTCAAAGTATAACTCTTTCAAAGTCACATTCAAATGGATATGAATGTCTGTATTCGTACCATCTGAAGCATCATGGAATTTATCAGTGGATTTGTCAGTGGATTTGTCAGTAGAATTCCATTCATTCGATAAGTGATTCTTGTAATTTACAATCATTTTCATCATAAACTCTGTCAAAGTATTCAATACCTTCTTCCATATTAGTTCATAGTTCGGCGTGATAGTATCTGAAGTTAGAACCTCGAAAGCAAATTTTACCTTTATAAACTCATCACTATTCCCATTATTCTTGTCTGGATGACATTCCAAGGCTTTCTTTTTATATGCTCGCTTGATCTCTTCAGTACCATAGTTTTTAGATGGATCTAGATCTAACAGCTGTAAAGCCTTAATTTTACTTAAGTACATACATACGATATGTAATAAGACGAATGCTTCATTTAAACCATTTTTATAAAAATCCACACATCTTCCCTGATCTTAAAAATGTACATGATTTGAGTATTCTTAATGAAATGAATTTACTCTTTTATGGATATGATATCACTCTTTGTAAATATTATGCAAATCGATTATTAGGAAAAAAGGATCAACCTATAAAATTAACAGAGCATACCACCAATGTATTGGGAGTTGATATTTCCTATTTTACAAACCAAGATTGTATTGAGTTGAATCTAAAGACTCATTTAAGTAAAGAAAGATCATCGTTAGTTGAATTCATCAAAATCCTAACAAGTACAAGGAAAGCATCGAATGACAAACATATTATCATTCTTAACAATATTGATGCTTTGAATTTTCAACTTCAGTACAAGCTTAGAAGAACATTAGAAAAAGCGAGTGGCAATGCTTCATTCATTGGAGTCTCAAACTCTTTATCGAAATTGATTGAACCTTTACAAAGCAGATTCGCATTGGTTCGCATTCCATTACTTACAAATATTGAAAAAAAACATATTTGTTCCACAATAAAGTCACATATACAGTCTGATAAAGATACTACAGATTTGTTGAAGTATCTAAAAAATATAGAATTATTCCAAGATATTGTATCGATTAATCTATCATTTTTCCTAGCAGAAGAAGATACACATTTTACAAAGATTTGTAAGAGCTTCAAGTTTATCGATAATGAAGTGAAAGCATTGTTCACAAACTTCACCAAAAATAAGAATATTCAAGATTCCATTCAAGAAATAAGACAGTTTATATACACACTCATTCATTACAATATTGATCATAAAATCATTGTTCAATCCATCATTACATGTACTTCTAAAATGAAAGCATACACTAACTATATGTTTTCAATCATTCATATACTAAAAGAATTTGACATCTCAATGATCTCAATCAATCAATGTAAAATAGTACATGCTTATGAATTGTGTTTATTAGATATATTAACATTAATCAAATCAACTTAATGATGCGAGATTGTGTAATAATATATATGGCATGAAAGTATTCAAGGTTGAATGGGTACTAATAATATTATTATGACGATCATTGGATGCATTTCGAATAAGATTTTTTCGGTACCTTGGGTTGTTATATGCCTTGTAGTATAAACCTTCATATTTGTTGATCACACTGTCGAGCTCTTCAGCTAGTTTGTAGTTCAAAGTGTTCTTTAGTTTCTCGTTTTTGATATCTGTGAACATTTCACTTAATTCATTCAGTTCAATAAGTTTTTGCTTGATGCTCATGTTTGATAATCAATTTCCTTCGATGTTTTTTTAAGTATATTCCTTTAATATTTGTTTCAATTTGTACTCAGAGATTGTTATGTTATGCTCTTCTTGTAAACACTTTATGGTTCCTTTTAATGTGTTTGATTTTCTAACCTGAAGAATGGTGTCAACATCATATAATACTTGTGAGTCTTTGTTTGTTTGGTGATGATACAACACTTTTCCTTTACTTGTTTGTTTCCATCCTTCAATCATTATCTTGTTTTGATGGACTTTGTCATGACAATCTTCGCATAATGGTAGTAAATTAAATTGCGCATTTTTGTGAAAGGCTTGATCAATCATTCCATGTTGATCAGATTCTTGTTGAAAACGAATATGGTGTGTTTCGACTTGTTGACTCTTGTTACATAATCCACAACGATCGATGATTACTTTACGATTGTATCTGGAAGTCACATTATCAGTAATTTGATTTGATTCATTCATTATTTCTCGACGAATCATGGATGCGGTATGAATAAAGTTAGGCTTCATGTCCATTGCCTTACACACTTCTAAGCCATATAAAGCACTTCCTGGACCATCCGCTAACTTTCGATCATAAATCAAAACATCTGCTTCTTCATCATATACAACTTTCAAATGATTGATCATTAATACTTGATCATCTTTCATAGTTTGAATGCGTTGTAGTTTGGTCAATTCATGAAGATGAGTGGCAAAGATGAATGTAGTATTTGCCTGGACCAAGCATTCAATACCTGCCATAATGATCGAAATCGCTGACACACTCTCTGTGCCACTACATAGTTCATCACCAATCACAATACTATGTTGATCAATCTTTTCTAGAATATTTCGAATCTCATAAATTTCACAAGCAAAAGTAGACATGCCTTTGATGATATTATCTGAAGATAAGATACGAGTAAATAGTTGATGATATGGTTTGAATCGGAGATTCTTACAAGATACATTCATTCCTGCTTGAGCCATGATCAAGTTTACGCCAATGGATTTCATAAAGCTACTCTTTCCAGCAGCATTCACACCAAATAGAATTAGTCCTTTTTCTTTTTCACCAAGAGCGATGGAGTTCGATGTGTACTGTAGATCTTTTTGTAGATATTCCACCAATGGATGTCTTACCTCATCAACTGAAAAATAAGAATGATCATATCCATCAGATTCAATAGTTGGTTCACTTAGATTATATGTTTTACTATTCTTAGCACAACATATATGAAAGTCGATCTGTTCCAAAAGATGAATAAAGGGTTGAAACAAGGATTCTTGAAATGATTGTATAAGTCCTTCAATGAATGCCTTATATTTTTCAATCGAAAGTTGTCTAGCCTTATGTTCAATCTCTCGAATTTTGTTGTTTTTGTCTTTTAGATTTGTATTCAAGAGCTTTACTTGATTAGATACACTTCCATAGGTTTGTAGGTCTTTGGTAATTGGATGCTTCTGTTGAGTTAAGGAAGTCCATCGTTTCGAAGTCATCGTAAAGAAGTACCCATCACGATCATTGAATTCCAGTTTCAACCAATTATCATCCACCATTTGTAATTTCGATCGAAAGCAATCAATATCCATCCTCAAAGAATCATAATACTCATCTAGTTCAAGATGATATCCTTTCTTGAAAATGTTTGTTTTAATCGAATCAAGATTATATTTGCTTATTTCATCCATGTCTACGATAGACTCACAATGATCTTTATATTGTTGAAAAATATCTGGTGAATACTTATCCATAAAATGGATTTTGATTTCTTCGATCTGATTCAAAGATTGAAATAAATCATTCAATTTTAGGAGACTTTCATGCAAACAGATGTATTGAGTAGGTTGAAGATTTCCAGTTGCTCCTTTACGGACCAAACGCTCAATATCTTTTACTGTAATTAGATGTCTATTATATTCCCATGCTTCATGCTTCATCATCGTTCGTGTTTTCATGTATCTAGATTTCAGTTCTTGTTCATTAGTAATCGGAGTGAGGATTCGCTCTTTGAAAAACCGCTTTCCAATGGATGTTATACAATTATTAAAGATACTCTCTATCGATACTGTTCCACCAATCATATTTAACTGGTTGACTGCGTTGTATGCCAGGATCATCTTTTCTTTTTTGTTTTCCTCAATGATCGGTTTGGACATATTCCAAACAAAATGCTCATTATGTTCGAATGCAAACTGAAGCAAATATACATAACTAATAAGCGCAAATGGTTTGAACTCCAAATGAATGTATTCAATGGGTGATAATATCCCAATATCTTTATAGACCTTCTTCAAAATAGAACTTTGGAAATTGAGTTTCGTATACATTGGATCCATATCATTCAATTTGTTCAAACAATATCGACCATCATTCAAGTAGTCATAAAGTTCCTTTGATTCCACCATATTAGGTAGACTCAGTAAGACAAGCTCCTTCGGATCATACTTCAAAATGGTACGATAAATATCATCCAATAACACTTTGTAATCTTTCTCGCTTGTGCTTTCATTTGTATATGAAGTACCCGTGGATGGATCAAATACACTCCAACCAATCATAAACATATAATCTTGAGTTTTACAGGGTACCTTCTCAACATACAATGCCATCATGTTATTCGCATGGTATGATTTAATGTTTTCAACATGAGTGGATGGACTATATATTTGGGTTGGTTTTCGTGTGACTTTTGGTGGAGGTGTAACTTGTTCCACTAATACAACCACATACTTGTTTTCAACCAAGATGTCGATGAACTTCTTTACAGAATGATTCGGAAATCCTGCCATTAAATAATTGTCTTCATTCACCTCTTGAATCGCCTTGTTTCGTTTCGTCACTTGAATGTTGAGCAAATCACAAACAATGTATACATTTGCACCTAGATATCCAGTCGACTCTTTATCATTAGGAACTGCATACAACTCAAAAAAACTACCAACTTCCATCATAATAATAGTGTTGGACCCATACAAATCAGCATATTGTTTATGGTAAGCAATGTACTCATTTAATATATGCATACTGAAAGTAAATCTGTTATGAGGTTATCATTATGTATACTAGGTTATTCTCTTAAGTAAAAAGTGTCACTCTATTTAAAATGAATAATCTGATTCCATGTGAAATCTGTAATACATTCATTCCATTCAATCAATACATCGAACATTGTGAGGAGTGTTACATTCGTACATCAATCACAAATCGAAATATGAATGAAAATTCAATCCTTCCCATTCAAAATCCTCTAACAAATCCTAATATGCATACATTAGCTAATATGATGATGACCATGATGAATCAAAATCAAAGAGCAACGATTACAATGGTCCCGATCGATATTGAACGGTTACAACGACAGCCAAATGATAATAGCTTTGTCATGAACACAATGATCGAAGAATTGAATGGAGGAATTGTAAATGTACCTACCCAAAATATCGAAAGATGTTATGAAAGCATGGAAGGAAATGATTTAGTCACCTGTTCGATTTGTTTGGATGAGTCCACACCCAATGAAAAAGAGTTTGTTCGAACCATTTGTAATCATACATTTTGTAAAGAATGTATCAATCGTTGGCTTAATATGAGACACAGGTGTCCAGTTTGTAATAACGACTTTAACACAAATGAAGATACTATTGACCCAACCTACGATTCAATCCCTGATTCAATCCCTGATTCAACCCCCGATTCAACTAGTATTTAAATACTTGGAAGCAATACTTGGAACCCAATTTTTAAAAATTGATTTCTTTACTTAAAAATTAATACCACTATAGAAAGAAGGTGGTTTGACAACATATTCTTTAGGAATGACAACAGTTAACCAAATCGACTCCAAGATGAAGTATACTTTGAACACAAATGAGTTTGAGAAATACACATGGAATGTCATTGAGAGTTATTTCAAAGAGGAGAAGGGTAAAGTATTGATTAATCATCAATTGGAATCATTTAATGATTTTATCTTTAACAAGATTGAAGAGATCATTAATGGTTTTAATTCGATTGAAATATTTCATAAATTCAATACAGAAGAAGATCAATTTGAATATGTTATTGAAATTGATGTGATTCACCCAATCATTACAAAACCAACTGTTCATGAGAAGAATGGTAGTACAAAAATAATGACTCCACATGAAGCAAGACAAAGAAACTTCAGTTACTCTTCATCCATTTATGTAACCTTTGATGTTCGCTGTCAATGGTTGGAAGAGGGTCAAATCAAGAATTCAAACAAAGTGATTAAGAATGTATGCTTGGGTAAGATCCCTATTATGATTGGATCGAATTATTGTAACCTCAATTTGAACTCTGAAAATAATGAAAATGGACACAACAACGAATGTAAGTATGATGCTGGAGGATACTTTATCATTAATGGAAATGAAAAGGTGGTCATCAGTCATGATCGTATTGCGGAGAATAAGACTTATGTGTTTACAGACAACAAGTTATCCTCTCAATATTCGCATGTTGCTGAAATTCGTTCAGTTCCAGATAATATATTCGGACCGCCTAAGCTTACCTCTTTGAAACTCTCTTCGAAACCGACACAATTTGGTAATTTCATCAAGGCGAATATCCATCATATTCGTACGGACATCCCATTGTTTGTATTGTTTCGAGCATTGGGTGTAGAGAGTGATAAAGACATTGTCCAACACATTGTATTTAACATTCACGATAAGAGTAACACTGAATTGGTGAACCAACTGAAGGGAAGTGCGGAAGAAGCAAACTCCATTAACACAAGGACTAAGGCATTGGAGTTTTTGAGTAAATACTTAAATATCAGTGGTTTTCCTAAGGAGATTGTAACAAATAAAGTGAAACGGATTTCAATCATTAATGATATTTTGATGAATGATTTCCTTCCGCATGTTGGTAATGATTTCAACAAGAAAGCGCTGTATTTGGGCTTTATGACAAATAAGCTTCTTCAATGTTTCCTTGGTATTTCTGAAATGGATGACAGGGACTCTTATCTGAATAAACGAGTTGATACACCAGGAATCATGTTAGCGAACTTGTTTCGACAATATTATGGTAAGGTTGTGAAAGATATCAAGAGTTCGGTAATCAAAGAGTTGAACACAACCTATTTTAAGTGTTCCAATGATATCAGTAATCTTATAAACAAGAATAACATCTATAAGATTATCAAGCCAAACACGATTGAGTCTGGTATTAAATATGCTTTGGCAACTGGTAACTGGGGAATTAAGAATGGAAATGTGAAACAAGGCGTTGCTCAGGTTCTCAATCGCCTGACCTATAATGCGACACTTTCCCATTTGAGAAGAATCAACACACCGATGGAAAAGTCAGGAAAGCTGATTCAACCACGAAAGCTTCATAATACGCAATGGGGGATTATTTGTCCTGCGGAAACTCCGGAAGGTGGTTCCGTTGGGCTTGTTAAGAACTTGGCAATTGCTACTAAGATCACGATATCTTCTGAATCAAGAAATGTTCGCGCGATAGTTGAAGAACTAGGTACCATTATGTTTGATGAAAATGTGAATATGGAAATGTTTCATAATAATACGAAAGTGTTCATCAATGGAGACTTTGTAGGAGTTCATCCAGATCCATATCGTATGTTCCTAGAAGTCAAGAAGAAGAAAGTGTCAGGTGTCATCAATATTTACACCAGTGTATCTTGGAATGTTCACAAGAATTATATCAATATATCGACTGAAAGTGGTCGTTGTGTTCGTCCATTGTTCATTGTGAAGAATGGGGAGTTGCTATTCAACAAGCTCCATGTGCTTCATCTAATCAAGGGAAATATTACATGGAAGAATTTAGTATCACCAAACACGATTGTCAATGATGAAATGAAAGAGTTGTTTAAAGAGTCTGTGATTGAGTTTCTGGATGTAGAAGAACAGAATTCAAGCATGATTGCGATGAATCTCAAAGACTTGAGAAAGGGGGCAAGAGGCGAGCAACTACCAATCAAATACACCCATATGGAGATTCATCCATCATTGATTCTTGGTGTGTTAGCGAGTAACATTCCATTCCCTGATCATAATCAATCTCCTAGAAATTGTTATCAGAGTGCTATGGGTAAACAAGCAATTGGGATCTATGCGACCAATTATAGAAAACGGTTGGATACCCTGGGTCATATTTTGAATTATCCTCAACAGCCTTTGGTAAAAACAAAGATGCATAAATTGTTGAATAGTTCGAGTATGCCTTGTGGAATCAATGTGATTGTTGCGATCGCATCATACACTGGTTTCAATCAAGAGGATTCGATTATGATTAACAAATCATCTGTAGATCGCGGATTGTTTAATAGTACCTTTTACCGCACATACAAAGAGCAATGTAACAAGAACTTATCGACAGGAGAAGAGGAAATCTTTATGAAGCCAAACATGGAAGATGATTCAATTCGAAAACCATTCAACTATTCGAAGCTTGGTGAGGATGGATTCATTGATGAGAATGAGTACTGTACATCTGGTGACATTATGATTGGTAAGTATATGCCACAGAAAATAAAGAATAGTGTGTTTGTAAACAAGGACAACTGTGTGGTGGTAAAGAATAATGAATCTGGATACATTGATATGAAGTGTGCGAATAACAAGTATTTCAAAAACACTTCAGCAGAAGGGTATCAGTTTGCAAAGATAAAGATTCGTGATTTCCGTATTCCAACTATTGGTGATAAGCTCAGTTCAACTAGTGGACAAAAAGGTACGATTGGGATGGAGTATCGTCAAGAAGATATGCCTTTCAACTCAGATGGATTGGTACCAGATATCATTATCAATCCTCATGCTATTCCTAGTCGTATGACGATTGCGCAGTTGTTGGAAACGATTATGGGAAAAGCATGTACTAAACTGGGTGCTTATGGAAACTCTACACCATTTACAAATATTGATGTAGATACATTGATCAATTCATTACAAGATGATTGTGGATTGAATAAGTATTCCAATGAAGTGTTGTATAATAGTCGAACTGGTGAACAAATGGACACCACAATCTTTATGGGTCCAACTTATTATCAACGATTGAAGCATATGGTTTGTGATAAGATGCATTCTAGGAATTCGAATGGTCCTATTGTTCTCTTGACTAGACAGCCTGCTGAAGGTAGGGCTAGAGATGGTGGTCTTCGTTTGGGTGAGATGGAAGTAGAGTGTAATTGGGCTCATGGTACGATGTACTTTTTGAAGGAGAGATTTATGGAGTGTTCGGATAATTATCGAGTGTTTGTATGTAAGAAATGTAATCGATTGGCGAATGTCAATCCAGATAAGAATAAGTACAAGTGTAACTGTTGTGGAAACAAACTGAACTTTGCGGAGTTACGAATTCCCTTCGCAAGCAAACTACTCATGCAAGAGATTCAAAGCATGAGTATTGGTGCCAAGTTCATCACCAACTAAAAAAGAATAAAGTTAATATATACATATGATTTTTTTATTGTTTAATGTTAAATGTGGATATTACAGTTAATATTTTCGATATTACTTATTTGGATTGTGATCGCAATGTATAGATACAACCGAGACAAAGTAAATGAGAAAAAGAAACTTATTGAAAAATTCGTACAAAAATATGACAATAGTCTAGACAAAGGTCCCGATGGTTATTCTAAGGAAGATTTTTCCGTTTATTCAAAGATCATGGGAATTTATAGACACAAGTTAGGACGATCTCCATCACAAGATGAACTGTTTAGATGCTATGACAAAATCAAAGCAAATGAGATTACTTATGAAAGCATTAATCAAGCCATGGATGAAAATGGAGAGGATTACAAAACTGTCTTGTTCCCAGAATTAAGTTACACCCTTGTAGAAGTAGAAACAGAAGAAGAAGATTTTGTAAGCACTGAAGCTGAGTATGAGGATGAGACTCTAGTTTCCGAAGAATCTGAAAAACCAATGACGATTGGTGATAAAGATACGAGTGCGGGCATTAATAATCAGTACATTCTTCATCGTCCAACCATATATAACATCAGTAACAAGATCGTCGAAGAACAAGATTTCTCTACTGACAAATTCATCAAAGCAGTCAAAGATAAAGTAAAATCATTAGACAATGATGATGATAGTGAATTAGACATGGATGAAGAACAAGAAAAACAACTCACGGTATCTTCTGTAGAATCAAAAGAATACAAAAACCGTTGTGGTACTAAAGAAGAGATGGATGCTGAAAATGTTCTAGCAATCACAAAAGAAGCAAGAAATATGGACGAACTTGAAATAGGTTGTAAAAGAAGTACGAAGCGTGAAAAATTAGCTCATGAGTATGATGATATGGTGTTGCGTCATGATCAACTTTGGAAGATGCCTGAACGAAGACCACCTGTATGTAAGATGGGAAGCAAGAAAAAATGTCCAGTGAACCCGATTGAAGTACAATCATCTCTGTTGGGTACATTATTAGATGATTCAAAGAATACTAAAGTTGGATCAATCCTCCCTAAGTTTTCATACAAAGAGTCATCTAAATAAACTAGTGACTTTCTAAATGGTCGTTGAAGTATTATTTTAAGTATTGTATATTTTTTTTTTCTTGAAGAGTGACGAGTAATGTTCTAACTTACATATTTGATTTAGTTCCTCTCTGTAATTTTTATATCTACACAAAAATAATATATTTTTATGAAGAGAAATGTTATACTCGAAATCATGTCTTCGGTTATAATGTTTTTGATGTTTCAGGAAAAGTACACTATAATTGTCGTCTTCAATTCTAAAATCATGAAATCCTTCTTTGAATTCTTCAACTTGTAATAGATCCATAATTACTTTACCGTGGACTCCTGGACCAGTAACATCTAAATCACATGATGGATACTTTTCCTTTTGTACATTATCTACGATGGCATCCAAAATTTTTAGAGCAACTGGAGAATTCTTAGGCATTTTCATCATTGCATTATAAATGTACTTTGAAGAGACGGGATAATCAATACAAAACACATAATCAGCACTATCTAGTACAATATTTGGATTGGATTTTTCATCAGGAATAATATGGACATCTGAGTAAATACCTCCATATAAATACAAAGCACACAATCTCCAAATATCACTTTTAAACGCACCAGGAATTAATTTATCATATGCGTTCAGAATTTTTTCTTCAAAGTTCTCTTCGATAAGACTTCGACACTCTTCATTATTGTATCGATGAATTGTACAATGAATTAAAGCTTGCCACTGGTTTTTAATATGATTTATGGTACAATCTTCTGATAAGTCATCGAAACTCGCTAATGTCATGTATATATTTTTTGGAATGGATGAAACACTTTCCAACTCGTTGAAATAAAGATCCAATTCATTTTCAGACAAATTTAACTTGAAATCTTCAATAAACTCATATTGACTAACCATCTTATAGAATACACTTCTCATTGAGTTGTTGTGATGAAATCGTTTGAAAAAGAGGACTTCTTTGAAATTTGGAAATCGACCATAAACACTTAAAAATGCTAGAAGCAACTTATCATTTTTCGGACAGAATTTCATAAGTTTATTGTGTATTGTTTCTAATATCTTTTATATCTATTTTTCGTGATACTTTACACATGTTATAAAATATTCAAAAATTTAAATATAAGTATAAAATATTTAACCTCAAGGAATTTGATCTTTTTGTTCTCATAAAAATAAACAATGAAATCGAAAGCAATCCTTTTTGGAATCAACTACAATCATACACCACAAGCTCGTCTTCGAGGATGTGTGAATGATGTCCGTAATATGGCGAAATTCTTAAAAGAAAACGCCAAATATGATGTTGTCAAAGCATATACAGATGATGATGACTTCAACAAAGTAACTGGAAGTTATATCATCAATGCTATTTACAAATTAGCGATCGACTCCCATCGTCACAACTTAGATCGAGTATGGATTCATTATAGTGGTCATGGTTGTGCTATCAATGATCGTGATGGTGATGAATCTGATGGTAAAGATGAATGTATTGTACCAGCTGATTATAACTATCGTGGTGTGATTACCGATGATTTGATTAAGCGTGTCCTTCGTTATTTCAATAAAAGAACACAAGTTACATGTATATTCGATTGTTGTCATTCAGGAACCATTGGGGACTTAAAATATGAATATCGTGATCCCTATGTATGTCGCGAGGAAAATACCAAATCGAAATGTCAATCAAATATCATGCTCTTATCTGGATGTATGGATCATCAAACTTCAGCGGACGCGTACAATGTTCGGGGACGAAGAGAGTTTTCTGGTGCCATGACTTCATGTTTGCTGGTAGCCATGGAGAACTCATCAAATGCTTTTGAAGTCTTTGATGATTTGAAAAAACTGTTAAGTGTGAAACGATTCACTCAAATACCACGATTGACAAGCAGTTTCAAAGTAAGTTCAAACACTTGTTTGTTTTAATTCATTCATTTCATCCGATTATGATAGACTATCGGTATATGTTATATGCTGTTGTAGTTCTTGAGCGTATGTATCGTTCAGCGCTTTTTGAACTTCTGGAAATAAGTTGATCAATAAAAGATTTTGGAAGGATTCGTCATACTCATTGAATTTTGGGAATATTTTTTGAACAGGATGTATTGGAAGTTCCTCGGGGTTCTCATTGGACTGATTTTGATCTGTCGAAGTCGCGTTTTGTGCTGGCGAAGTCGCATTTTTTACTGGGGTTAAAGGAGTAGCTGCAGCTTCAGACATAATAGTGTCGCTATTACTTGATTGTGCTTGTTGTTGTGTCTTTTGTGGTTCATCTGGATATTCGATAATAAATATACCATCTTGTTCTTGTTCTTTTTTGAATTGTTCATTCAAAGTCGGGTCTGATTTAATGAGAGATTCAAGTTCATGTATGGAGTCATCTAAATCCATTAATACTTGATTGCTTCCGAACTTGTCCTTAATCTTACCAGCATTTGTTTCAATCAATTGATTGATATTGATAATGGGTGAATTAAAACCAAGTAATTCATTAAATATTGTACCCAAATGCTGATTATATTTACTATCTTCGGGCATCATATTTAATGCAACCTTTCGAATCGATTTCAACTTAGTAAAGATTTCGGTAATGTTTTGACCAGAAGATCGCCTGCTTCTACCACTGTTTCTAATAAACTGTTGTATATTGGTTTTAAGTATTCTTTGGTCAACCTTGCTTTGAATTTGAACATTCTTAATGTTTCCTTTAATAGTGTAGTATTGAGAAAGGGTTTCAAATGAAATATCTAATATTCTCATACAAACTTGAATATCATTTATATATCTTTTTTTTCTATCATTATTCAATTGTGACACATTGTTACTTTCTAAATAAGAAGCTATACTTTGAAGAAGTGGTTCTATAGATTCCTTATAGTCATATAGATCCAAAATGAATTCAAGAAGTTTTTTACGGATTATTTCGAAAATATTAAGTTCATTTAAACCAGGAGCATTATAAGTGCGTAAATTTTGTAAATTGTTTGTTAAGTCTGGGTTTGAAGATTTTACTACTTCTTTTTGGTTCAAATTCATTATATTTATATATCTATCCAATTTGTCATTTATGAATTTTTTGATTGCTTGTGAAGTAGACAAATCAATGTTGTTTTTGTGAAATTTAGAATAGTAAAACAAGATACTTTGGAATGATCCAGGACCACTTAGTGGACTGTCTTGTTTTAAATCATCCAAATTTGGCAACTTTATACCAGGAGCGAATTTATTATTAACTGAATCGAACCAAAACATGACTGGTTCCTCTTGTTTAAAAGCATCTGCAATTAAGATTTGATCTCTGGTTCCAAATATTGTATCGATAAATGGATTTTGTTGGTTGGTTCCTTGTCTATCTTCTCTAATTCTTTTTAATTCATGTAGTTGAATATGATCTCCCAATTCTTTGTAAGTCATTAAGTATAAAAGCTTCTTTAATTCCCCATTCGGTCCACTAAATAGTCTTGTTATAGCATCTTGAATGCTTTGCGGTAATTTAGATAATAACTCATTATTCACAATACTATTGATTTCAAAATCAGTTCCATTCAAACCAATTGTACTATTTTGAAATTGAAAGCGGTATTTACCCATATCATTTTCGATTTGTTGTACGCTTTGAATAACTGGAATAAGATCTATATATTTAGTTGGATCTTGGTTAGGAGGGTCTATAACAAGGAAATAGGATTGGAAAAACTTACTAATAATTTCATTCAAAAAAGTCATGTAATTTTGAATGGTCATATATTTATTAGTAACCACTCCGCGAACTGGTGAAGGATCTAAATGGTTACCATAAGTATAAATGCGTTGTAATTGTTTATCTGAAATGTTATCCGAATGATATTCTTCACCTAATGGCATATCGCATACAATATTTTTAATGGAACCTAATGTAGCTTTGTCGAAAACTTCCCTTGAGTTTCCTTCTTTTACATATTTCTTTCTTGTGGCATCGCGAATATACAAATTCTCATAGAAATCAAACTTGGTACCAATAACTTTTGCAATAAATCGAGGTTCACTCAAAATACCACTTTTAAAAAGAGGAGGGATGATTTTCGATACCTTCTCAAATAATCCACTCTTTCCGAAATCATGTTTCATGTCTGAAAGTAATCGGATGCTATCATAGAACTCTTCGAAACTTTTGGTATCTAATATTGGTTTACCTCCAAACATACCATCATTCATAACAGATTGATCTTCACCACGGTCACACATTCCACGCATTTCATACATTTCTTCCAAATAACAATAATCTGTGTCGAAGATATCAATTGTATTTAGCAAGTAGTTGAAAGCTACACTTTTATCATTCCAATTCTCAATATTAAGAGGTTCCAATTCTATTTTAATAGTAGTATCTAATTCCATTTTATGGGACAACTTTCTTTTCTTGTTTTCAGATCCATTGTTATCATCTCTATTCCAAGGGTGTTGTTCATCATCTGGGTTTATTTGTACTCTCTTCCCTCCACCTTCCATTTCTGGAGATCCCATTTCTGGAGATCCCATTTCTGGAGATCCCATTTCTGGAGATCCATGAGATCCCATGTCTGGAGATCCATGAGATCCCATGTCTGGAGATCCTGGATATCCCATGTCTGAGGATACCATCATTACAAACATTTGCTTCTTCATCCACTTTTCGAAATGGGGGTTCTCGAAATTAGTTTGATCCATCTTGCGTTTGTATTTATCACCATACTTTTCATTATAGATAGCTTTTAAGATCTCTTTCGCATGTTCTTCTTTGTTATTGCGTTGTTTTTCATATTTCCTTATTTTGTTCTTGAATTCAGGATGGGCTTTGTTAAATGAATTGATTAATCTTAATAGTTCTTTGTCTTCTACCTGTTTGTTTTCTAAAATCTTGTTGATTGTTTTTTTATGTTTTATTTTAGCGAACTCTAAGAACTGTTCTTGCATGTTATCTAAAAATTTCTCATCAAAGCTTTTGGTAGTAACACGAGATTCAGGAACTTCAATCACTTCAACTTGAGATGAAGTCTCTTCATTCTCATCATTCAATTCATCCACTTTCAAGTCTTCAATTAGTTCGATGATATTATCTACATCTTGGTGTGTGGGTTCTATTTGATGTTCAATCATTAAAGGAGCTTCAAACATGATCATAGATGTGTTCTTTTTACATAAACACCCTGATAACTCCATAATAAAATGTTCTCCTTTATTCTTAATTTCATTGACTATCATAGCACCAAATTTGGATGTATACGAAATATTTTCATTATACACTGAGTCTAAAATATTCTTAATATGCTGTATAGCATTGTCTCGAATAATTACCTGTTTGTCAAGTTCATGAGTGGTATTAACTAACATGATCGCTTTATCATGAATATCGCTGAATTGTTTGGTATACTTTTCAATAAATTGGATCGCATTTTCATTCATAAGTAACTCTTCTTTTAATTGCTGATTTTCATTTAGTAGTGCGTCCATACTAATATCTTGATTTATACGCACATTTTTTTCCCAAACTGGCTGTGTTTAAATTGAATTTTGATAATGACTTCTACAAACAGGTTCATAATCATTATCAGAACCAATCAATACTGTTTCTGATGATGAAACCTTTCTTTGTGAGAAGATGGCAGGGGTTCCATCATTACATTTTGTACACAATGCGGATAGCTTACACAAACTATCTGAGATTGGAATAAGATTCAGGATTTGACCAAATGGCTTTCTTTGAAAATCCCCATCTAGACCACACACTACAACCCATTTGTCATGCTTTAAAGCTTCAGAAACAAATTCGTATAAATCATCAAAGAATTGTGCCTCATCGATAAATATGGCTTTCGCGTCTTGAAACTCTGTTGTAAATAATAGAGGAGTTAGTTCAATCACTGGAATGGCAGTGATCGCTTCTTTATCATGTGAGCATACATAACTCTTTGCTGAATATCTATCATCATTCTTATGATTAATGATCATAATGTTGTTTTTGAATAGTATGTTCGCTGTTCTTATCCTTTTGATCAATTCGGTAGTTTTCCCACTGAACATACATCCAATAATAATATCCAACTTTGATTTCATTTTTGAGAAATGAGTATGGAGTTGTTCTTAAACTTCTTTTGTTTTTATTTCTTTTCATCTCAAAGTCTTTTCAATTTTTTGTTCATAGTAATGGGTATTTTCAATTACACGATGATTTGCGCATTTAGACATATGTTCTCTAAGGTACAATACATAACTAATTCTAAATCCATCAGGTTTCAATAATTCCATTTCAGTATTACAATGCCATTGATGTACATCCATCAATAAGAAATCTCCTGGTTCAACCTTCAAACATATTTTGAATTGTGGGAATCCCAAATAACAACCTGCGAAATCTCTACCAGTAACCGCAAGATTCCCTAAGCCTTTCGAGTAGTCACCAGTGTCTTTATGACAAGAAGTTCTCCAATTGTAATTTAATGTAACAGTTGTAAAAACAGTATCAGGTATTCGCATATCCTCTTTGATCTTATTGTATTCTTTTAATTGGGTTTCATAGTATGTTCCACCATATTTTTTGTATAAAGCAGAACATCTTTGAATGAAAGGGATCGCATTTTCCCATAACTCCATACTATTCTTTGTAAACGCAGTTTGACGACAAGCTACATCTGTCTTAAAATATTTCTTATGCATTCGAATAGGGCGATCATAGAACCCAGCTATATTACTAGTACTTGAATTAATAGACATTGAATGACCATCTACCATATGTCGAACTGTCTTAGACCCTTCTGGTTTTCCAGATGCTAACCCTCGATTGTAGTTCTTTTTCTTGGATAAATCCTTGAATGAATGAGTAGCATCCTCTTGGAGCTTCTTATTGATTACTTTCTTCATAAGCACGAACAATACTTTCTTATTTCCATTCTCATCTATATAATACCCTTTCTTTACTTTTTTGGTATCAATGACTTTATCATAATGATCCAATCCAAACTTTCTTCCTGGAGCATCCATTTCTCCTTTTTCAAACTCTTCATCTGTGTACTTCTTTTCATAAACGTTGGTTCTTTTGGATTTCCTAGATTTGGAATTACGCCTTTTACCACCCATCGTACCACCGACTTCCATGTTTAAATTATCCATGGTAAGTTCGTTTCTTATACTTCATACGCACAAAAAATTGAATTTATAAAATTGTAAAATGGATGGAAGAACAACTTTACAGTACTTTACACCATGAATCAAATGGCTATGGATTTTCGCTATCAATTGTCTAAACGAATCGAAGAAAATGACTGTTTGACGCCAAGGATCATGAGAGCTATGCTTAGTGATAAAGATGGTGATTTAGCCGAAACAATGGGAGACCATGTCATGGAACCATTCATTAAGAAAATGAATTCCTTTGAACTTTTAGAAGTGTTCGCCCCAAAGTTAATGACTTATTTTACACTAAGATCCATCCCATTACCAATCTATTACTCTTTGAATGATTTGTTGGTTGATATTGAGCTCTATTTAGGTTCTGATTGAAATCCATAGTTCGTTGTATGAGGTTCTTCTATAAAAGAATCAATGATTTTTTCTATTGGTTTGGTTAGTTTGTTCTTTTGAATCAAACAGTTCTTGACTTTAATACCAACCATTACTTTATTTTCATTCTCCCATTCATTCAGAAATTCATAAAATTGTTCTAATGATTTCATGCTTTTTAACATATATGGTAAATAAAATTGTTAAATCATATTCATGTGTTTTGTACACAAGTCGTTCCCAACCTTCGCATCATACTTACATGGATGTCCTTGTTTAGTCATTTTGGAACATTTCTTGACAGAATGATCGAGTAATTGATTAATACTGATCATCAATTCATCTTCTGGTATATTGTGTTCTTGAGACAATTGCTTTGCTATGGATTGTAGAAGTTCTTGAATATAGTTTCGAATCTCAATTTCAAAGCGTTCTTTCATTTGATTTACAAACTCATGAATGTTCATGACAAATCTGAACAAATGAATTTAAAGATCAATCGATGAAACTTTGTAAAATGCTAGTCACCCCAACAAGAGCAAGATGTTTGAAGTCTTCTGCCTTTGGATCGCCTCTAAGTAAAACACAACAAGTAAGACTTCAGTATCCAAGACGAAGATATATCATTCATACAAAAAGGATTGAATGTAAACAACAACTTTGTCTTCCTCCTCCCAAAAATGATAACATCAAAAACTTAACATTGGCTAGCATGTTATTTTCCAATCTTACAGTGTACACTATCGTAAGAGACACAAAAGATGTTCTTTTAGTTACCGCTTGTGGTGCTGAAGCAATACCATTCATGAAAACATGGTTTAACTTTCCATTATCAATAGTATCTATTTTGTACTTTTCATTTTTAAACAATAAGGGTTTAGATACGAAATGGGTATATCGATTAACTTATCTTCCAATCGCCTTTTTGTATTCTCTGGTTGGTTTGGTATTATATCCAAATAGACATCTCATTCAACCTACACTACCTTTAGATGGATCATTCTTACACCCGATCATGGCATCCATTGCTAATAATTGGGTTTCTGCTGCGTTTTATTCACTAGCTAGTATATGGGGGTCCATGGTGATTTCATTACTGTTTTGGATGGTTGCTAATCAATACACTGATGTAATCACCGCGAAAAAAATATACCCATTATTTGGGTTTATCGCAAATTTTGCATTGATATTTGCTGGTATTATCATGAATAAGTTTAGTGTTCTTTATAGTAATGATTGGGGTGCAAATATGCATCTCTTAATGAGTGTGGTGTTTATCTTTTGTTCTTTGAGTTATGGTCTTTATGAGTTCTTATCAAGTCATTTCGATCCAGTCAATGTACCAGTCATCAAGAAATCAAAGAAGAAAGTTTCATTACAAGAAGGGATCATGAACATGTTCAAAGAACCATTCATTCGCAATATGGTGTTTGTGATTGCTTCGTATGGAAGCTGTATCGCATTATATGAGACTTGTTGGAAACAATACATGTACATGTATTTTACTACACCAGTGGAGTATTCTCAATTCATGGGAACTGTTTCTTATATGAAAGGTCTTATGACCATGGCAATGATGATTCTGAGTAGTTTCATATTGAAACACATGAAGTTTTCTCAGTCCTTATTGATTACACCTGTAACATTAACCACGATTGGGATCTTTTTTTATGCTAGTATCTTTATGAATCTTCCTATAGTTTATGTGGTATATAGTGGCGCTGTAATGGGGATTTGTACAAAGGCTCTCAAGTATTCCTTTTTTGATCCGAACAAGGAAATTGCTTACATACCAATGGGGGAAGAAATAAAAACTAAGGGAAAAGCAACCATTGAAGTGATTAGTAATCCTCTCGGGAAATCAGGTAGTTCCTTGGTGCTTCAAAGTTTGATTTTGTTTTATGGATCATTAATGGATGCTTTACCAGTGATTGCTGTTTACTTTGGAATGACATGTATGGTATGGATTTATGTCGCAAATGAGATAGGAAAAACTCATGATGCTGTGCGATAAGGAAGTGTATAAATCATGATCGATAGTGTACACCAATTCAACACAATCATGGTTAATAGATGATCATTCTTATCGTTATATGCCCATTTAAATTTCAAGAAGTAGCCATACAATGCGAATGTGAAGATATTAATTAGTAAAACAAGTATGATATCACGGTATGGATGTTTAAGATTATGTCGATCCATAATCAAACGAATATGATTGAGTATATTGTTGGATACTAAGTAATGTAGAATGGATAGAACAATATATTTACTGAAGTTATGTTTCTGAAAGGAGTTAAGATACCATTGTAGTTTACTATCAGAAGGTTTGAAATCTTTAGCGATGAAAATATCTAGAGTGTAATGAAGGAAAGATGAAATGATGTATATATAGATGGAAAAGGATTTTGTATTTTTATTTTCCTTGATTAAGAAGTAGTTGGATACGAATTTAAAAAGCTCAGTGGAGAAGGTGGCAATGGATGCTCTTGTGTATTCGTTGTGAAACATTTGTGTTCTCCTATTTATTTTTACCCATATATTTTATCAAAAATTGAATATATTTATAAACAATAATCTAGGTAATAAAGTAAGGATTTTGATATGGAGTATACATCTTCCATTGATACCTTTACAAAGGTATCGAAGAAGTATCAATACCATCTTCGCAAAAAGTTTGCGAAAGATCTATGTGATCGTTTAAAAGATCATTTGGATGAACATGAACTCAATCAAGTCATGAAAGAATTGAAACTAAGAACCTATTCAGCTCCCAAAAAAGCGACTCTTCAAACGAATCCAGAAAAACATGCTGAAGACACCAATCGTTCTAATTTACTTAAATTTCTAGTTCGTGAGTTGAAAGAAAATATGTCCAAAAGTACTTCAATGAAGGATAGAAATAAGATAGCACAAAAGGTCATTAACCAAATGAATGAAGGGATGTCTTTTGATGAATCGAAAAAAGCTGTTTATGAACAATACAATATTCATGTATCATATCAAGTGGGATTGGATAATGATCGAACCAATCGTGAAAATATGCACATTGAAAGAGAATATGATGAACTTTGTGGTCAAATCATTTATGGATGGGATGATTATGGAGAGGTACTATATGAGCCTACTTTCGGATGTTTGATTGAACCTCCGACCTTTAAGGAAGGAGGAGACCGATGGAGAGAAATCTTAGATTACCGATGGGAACAAAAATCTAGCTTTGAAGATGGAGAAACGATTGATGAGTTCAAAGGATAATATTTAATTTCATGTAAAAAGAAACAGTAGATGAATACAATCTCTAAGACGATTGTAATCACAGGTTCATCCAAAGGTTTTGGAAAAGAACTTGCGAAAGAGTTTCTGAACAAAGGTCACAATGTGGTTATTTGTTCCAAGAGTTCTGAAAATATTCAAGCAGTATCGTTAGAACTGAACAAGTATGAGAATGTTTTACCTTTAGTGATTGATGTTCAAAATTATGAAGATTGTAAAGAGTTACATTATCAAAGCATCAAACGATTCGATTCAGTGGACATTCTGATCAACAATGCGGCAACCAATCTTAATACACGACAGGACTTTTTATTATTCGAACACGCTGATATTGACACTATCGTAGAAACTAATTTGATTGGGTTAATGTATTGTCATCGTGTGTTTTTACCTTATATGATCGGGAAGAAGGATGGTATCATTATTAATGTAGAAGGAAGTGGTTCTCGTCGTTTTGATGAAACTGTTGGGTATAGTATTTACTCGAGCACGAAAGCAGCATTAACAAGTTTCACAAACACACTTCAAAAAGAGTACAAAAATACAAATGTACACTTTTGTACATTATCACCAGGAATGATGCATACCGATGTCTTATGGACAAAGAACACTTCTTCTGATATGGAAAAGATATTTACTATTTTTGGTGAGTATCCAGAAATTGTTGCTAAGGTAATGGTGGATGAAATCTTACAAATCAAAGAAAACAAGCATCTCGAATACTTGACTTGGTCCAAGATCATTTCTAAAATGATGACCCATGTCTTGTTCAATCAATTTAAAAAAGATTGATCAGTATCAAATCAAACATAGTAATAATGAATGATCGCGAAGATGTATCTTTATACAATCCAAATGATCATCTAGAGAAATTAGATAAGATTGAAAAAAAGATTGATCGGATTGATGAGAAATTGGCTATCATTATGGAATATATGGAGAGTGAGGTAGTTCCATCCACCAATAAAATGTCATCCCATATTGATTTCATTGAACATACCTATACCAAAGTGAGCGCACCTTTACATTTTGTTTGCAACAAGATAAACCGATATATAAGCCATGATAATACTAAGAAAGATGAATAATAATGTGTATGATCTTACTTGGAATATATGATTAAATCTTTTATGATTTCCAAATATAACCGCACTCTTGACAGCGTGTTCTATAACGGTTAAACTTCCCAAATTATGAGGACCTACCATAAATACATTTTTGACTTTCTTTCCTTGATATGGGACTCTACCTACTGCGTTCGCATAACTCGAATTGATTGTGTCCCATTTATTATTTTTCCTTATGATATTATGATGGTAAGTAATTTTGTATGGTTTAGGGATTGGTTTCTTTCTTTGTTTATTGATTTGATGGATCGATTCTTCAATCACTTCATCCATGGTGTCACATTCATTCACAGTTTTATTGATTCGTTTTGACTTAGTGTCTAAATCCACCACAACACAAGACCAAGTACATTGTACCTTTGGATCTCTAGAAAGAAGCTCTTGATCAATTGGCTTTTCTAATATAATAACAGTCCAATCATCAAAACAACTCCAACACCATTCAGAAGGAATAGTTACCTTTTCAGTAAAATGTAATTGAAAGCCTAAGCCGATATAGGTAGACTTATCCACAAATGTTTTGAATGCGTTCATATTCTGAAACCAATTTGATTTCAATTCTCTACTCGATCTATTAATGATTTCATAACACACCTTTAATGGAGTCGCAAGTATGATATGTTTACCCATGTATGTGTTTCCTGAATCATCGCGTACAGTACCTTGAACATCATCAATGGATACAATCTTTGTGTGAAGAATGATGTTCATATTATCGTGTGAAAAGATGTAACGGTATGCTTGTTTGATCCAATCATTTGGACGATCTAAATAGACCAAATCAAAGAACATTCCAGGGTCAATGATTGCAAATTCGATAAATGCTCCAATACATACTTTATCATAAGTATTCGATGATATGATAGCCATAACTTTTAAGAAATTCATTCCTTTTTCAGAGATATGATTCTCTAATGCCCAATTTTTAAGAGATTGATAGTAGTTGAAATTATTTGGGTTCAGGAAGTAACTTACAATAAGCTTTGTCAATTTCATCGTATCCATAAAGGACATGTGTCTTAGAAAACTATTCACAATTTTTAGATTGCCAAACTTTCCGTAGATTTTATGAGTATGATTGTGTGATGTTGCTCCAATCTTTTGTAGTAATTGAAAAAAATAATGATTGCTCGAAAATAGAACCTTCGGAGAGTGTTCAGTCGTATATTGATTGGTGTCTTTATCCCAATCAATTTTCCAATTTCCTCCCAAGGAGTGTTCACTTTCTAACAATAATGTTTTATATTTTGTGTTTGCCAACATGGTCGCCAAAGTTATACCTGTTGGTCCTCCACCAACGATGACATAATCATACATGTCTGTTGTAATTGTTTAATTTGTGTCAATATTTTTAATTGTCAAAGAATGCATCATTATCATTCTGAACTTCATCAATGCTTACTATAGCAGTCACTTCTGCTTCATCGGACATATTTTTGGTAAAAGTTTCTTTCATAATAGCATCAATTTCTTTAAGATCTTCCTCAAGATTGCTTTTCTTAGTTTTCAACTCATCTTGTAATCGAGAGAAGCGTTTATTTTCGAGACTGATGATCTTGTTTTTGAAGTTGTCGAATTTATTTAGTTTCATGGTGGTCGTCATTTTGTGAGACGATTTGTGTAATGGTTTCAAATGCGGAACAGAAAGTACGATATTCATTTTAAGTTTTTATATTTTACTTATTAAATATATATTTTTTTAAATGAAATGTTCTACTACATGTAATTTGAAAGACTCTTTAAAAGTATATGTCAAGCCTCTTGAATTTGGTGTAAAATTAGGTTATCGTTTAAGCACTAAACCTAGAAATAAAGAAACAGGTAAATGGATTCGAGATAGTTTGATCTCATTAGGACCAACTTATATTAAGATAGGGCAGGTCATTTCATCTCGCCCAGATTTGTTTCCAACTTATGTTACTGATGAGCTTATTTCCTTACAAACCAATGTTCCTTCTGTGGGATTCGAGGATGTAAAAACCATTATTGAAAATGAATATGATAAGAATATTGAAGATATATTCAGTGAAATAAAACAAAAACCTATTGCATCCGCTTCAATAGGTCAAGTTCATCTTGCGAAACTAAAACACAATAACAAGATTGTTGCAGTTAAAGTACAAAAACCAAAAATAGAAGATACTATTTTGAATGAATTAGATGTGATCAATACCTTGTTGAAGTTATTTGAAATGTTTCAGATAAAAAAGATCAATGATTTGTTGTTGGTTTTGAATGACTCTTGTAAAAACATCAAAACCGAACTGGACTTCATCAATGAAAAGAAGAACATCTTGTTATTTCAATCCATCTTCCAAAATTCAGAACTTGTTAAGATTCCTAAAGTGTATTCTAAGCTTACTACGAAAAAGGTAATCGTTATGGAATATGTTCCAGGTATAAAGATTGATGAGTTGGAAAGTAAAACATCGAACTTCAATGGTGAAATGATGTCCAAGAAATTGATGACAACCTTTATACTCTGTTTGTTACAAAGTGGATATTTACATGCCGATCCTCATGCGGGTAATATTTCTATTGCCAATGATAAGATCATACTCTATGATTTTGGAATTGTTGCGAAGTATAATATTAACATTAAGGATGCATTGAAGGATATATTCATTGCCTTTTTATCAAAAAATACAGATATTGTAATCAATCGTGTATTAGAGAATGATATTATCTTTATGAAGAATTCTTCTGTCAAAAGTGTATCTGAGTTAAGCAGTATTGAATATGTTTCATTGTACCGTTTGGTGAATTACTTGTTTGAATATTCAGAAACATTGGATATTTACAAGTTGAAGTCTAATCTTCTCAACGACTCTTTCTTAGATGTTGATAACTTGCCTTTTGATATTAACCCAGAGATGTTGTTATTATTCAAAACCTTCGCAACCTTAGAAGGTGTGTGTAAGAATATTTATCCAGAATTCAACTATTTTTTATTGATCGATGAGTTATTCGGTGAACTATTGGATATCGATGTTCTTTCCCAAAAAATATCGACTGATATCAGGCTTCTTTTAGACCAGTTTCGTTTTCAACCCAAAGAAGATACCTCTACTGATCTGAAATCAAAATTACAATCAGCAAGGATGGATCAAATGAGTACAGATTCAAATAATAGATATCGAATACTAATGATAGCCACTGTTTTATCGACTATATTGAATGTAATGTCTTCTCTTTGACATAAAAAAGAAAAAGTGTTTAAAATGTACTTAGTCAATTATATAGAAGACATATGCTAGACACAGAATTAAAGGAATTGATTGAGAACAGTATCAATGGTACATTGTATGATATTGCGCAAGTTGTGTATTATTTGTTAAAGGATGATTATGTATCTGCTAGACTAAAGAACAAACTATGGTTCAAGTTTGATGGTAATAAATGGTGTCAGATTGAAGAGGGACCCTATTATGAATTATCAACAACCATCGTAGCATCTTATGAATCACATTTGAAGGACTTATTGTGTACGGAAGTCACATTGAAAAACAACAAAGCTTGTGATAACTTAGAGACTGAAGCAAAAGCGATTGATGATCAATTGAAGCTTATTCAATCGGACATTACAAAGACCAGCTCAATCATTGATAAATTAAAGAATGTAAATTTTAAAGAATCGTTATGTAAAGAATGTTTGTATTTATTTTACAACCGTGACTTCATTTCAGAGTTGGATAAAAATGAACATTTGGTCGTATTCAAGGAATCTGTTTATGATTTGAAAGAAAAGCTGTTGAGAAATGGTGAAAAGAATGATAAAGCATCCATATACATTGATGCTATTTATGATGATGTGATTGCGAATGATGATGTTAACTATGATGAACTTGTGAACAACTTTATTCAGTTTAGGAAGAATTTGTTGAAAAAACGACACCCTAAGAATGTGTACACCTTGAGCTACTTTTAAAAATTTGAAGTCTCTCTC
>ERZ802830.919-NODE-919-length-28911-cov-8.59128_pt1 | contig 28911 bp, 35 predicted proteins | sample MGYA00345654_ERZ802830 | MGnify/ENA primary metagenome ERZ802830 (study PRJEB30503, sample SAMEA104212375) | marine metagenome | biome: Westerlies Biome; feature: [SRF] surface water layer (ENVO:00010504) within the epipelagic zone...; material: water...
CAAGGAAATGGTACTGTTGATACCGCTCCCAGAGTTGAATACTCAGTTCCCACGCCTACCGAAGCACAGATGGCTCAACCATCATATGCAGGGAATGACCCTAGTGGAAACCCTGCGTCTCCTGCTGTGAGGGGAAATGATGACACCGGCGTTGCCTCGGTTGTCAGCAATTCGGATATTACTGTCCCAAATGGTACATTGAAGCTAAACACTGGTGAATTTAGATTTAATCAAGGATTTGGTACCTTTCACGGGCCAGCTGCTGTTAGTGATGTTTTTGCTGCAGATCAAGGTGATTTTTTGAAGCTCGATTACACTGCCCAAGGCGTTTACGATGATTACCACGTGGCGGGTTACATATATGAAGTGAATCCGGATGGAAGTGCAAAATCAGCTCCGATCATGGCCTTAAATGAAACAGGAACGACAGTTAATAGTAGAGCAAGCGTCGAGGTTCCTGAAACTGGAAATTATCGTTTTGTATTTATTGTTGGAACGCACGATAAGACTGGTGGATTACTCGCAGGCGCCGATATGGTAATCGATAATATTGTTGCTGAAGAGCCCTATACAATTAGTACAGGTGCAGTTGGTGACTTGTTAAAAGCTATACATTTTGAAAACAACGCGAATGCCGCTAACCCAAATAAGACCTTAGTAACAAAAGTTAGTAATCAGGATGGTTCAACAATTTTGACAGACGATGCACTAATTAATATGCAAAATTTTGAGCTAACTTCGGAACCTGATGGTCCTTACATGCTGGCTCCGACACTTAACTTTACTACACAGCCAAGCGAGGGTGGCACTGGCAGTGCCGTTGTTTTAACAAAGAAAATAGAAACTGTTCAGGATCGTCTAAATCTAGCACGTACCCAAGCTGGATCTCAGTATGGAGCACTTGAAGAGGCGATAAATATCACAACAGACTTGCGGTCACAATTTGCTTTGGGGAGTGGTACCCTGAGCGATTTGAACTTCTCAATTGAGACTGTGAATTTGACGAGAAGGCAAATGCAACAAGATGTTGCCACCACGGTATTAGCGCAAGCTAATAAATCGCAGTCCAGTCTCGTTAGCTTAGTTGATGGTTCTTACAGATCTTATTTAAATTCATAGTTTTAACATCTAAGGTCAACAAACCAAAACTTATCTCTTAGCTGCTTTCGAGATCCCAAAAGTTTTGATCGCCTAAAGTATATTCACCACATGACCAATTCGGTAGTATTTTAGGAAATTTAGCTAAGCTGCCGCTATTGAATAAAATAGGGGGTTGTCTTCTACATTCGATTTGAACTTCGTCACGGCGATCTTTTTCCATGAAAGCAAATTTACAAGTGCCACACTCAAGTTGGGACATTTTATTCTCCAAGGTTTATTTCAAATTTTGTAAATTATAGTGAAATATATAGACGTATCGGAAATTTTATCAAATAATTAAGATTTATAATCCACTCTTAGAGTGAGATATTTTTACTCTTCAACTGTATTGTCGAATTCTATTTGATGATGCAATTTAAGAACTTCTATCTGATCAGTAGTCAAAGAATATGGGTCTTTATCAAATTGATGCTTAAGCAGCATGATTGCCCATTCAAAGTGGTTTGTTATGTCTTCATTTTCCATATTAAATGTAACGACTTTTGTTTAACTAAATTTAGCAGCATTGCGTCTAATTTTTGGTTTTTTTTCGCACCAGTTATTTTGTGGTTTTAAGATTTTGGTTTGCCATCGAGAATGGCACTTAAATTGCTCTTGTTCTCTCATGATGACTAGGAAAAACTTATCTCGGCGAACATTTTCAATTGGTGTGTTGGCGGCTGGTGTTTGTGAAGCTGCAACGCCTATTATTGATATGACGGGCAATAAAACCCCCCTCATAAATACAAGTTCTAATTTAAATTTTTTCCAAGGCAGCTCATCTAAAGAACCTAGCGAGTTGCAGAGCCTATACTTTGACCCTGAGCCAGAAGTGACTGGCGCAACAGGTAGGTTTTTAAATTATGATGAAAATTCGTTTTACAGGCCCCAGAAACGATTTAGCTTAAATCTACGAAATACTAATACTTCTGAGACATACGCATACCGTATTAAAACCGCATTTTTTGGTAATGAATTGAATTATGATATGCTTGATTACTTTTTTCGTGATTGGCGGGAAAACAAAACTATTCAAATGGACAGAGGGGTGATTAAAAATTTTTTGAAAATTTGTGAAGTCTTACTTGGTTCTGATAGAGAGTTAGAGGTTGACGTGACTTCGGGCTACAGAACACAAACGACAAATGAAAAATTGCGTCGGAATAACTCAAAAGTTGCAAAAAACTCCATGCATTTGGTAGGGCGTGCAATAGACTTTAAGGTTCGGAATAGGTCGATTGAAAACTTAGAGAAGGTTGCGAAAAAACTAACACCTGGTGGCCTTGGCGTTTACTCTGGCTTTGTTCATATTGACACGGGACCGCATCGCCGCTGGAAAGCCTAGGCTAAACCCAAACAGTGATAATAAAAAACTAGTATATTTAAGTAAAATGTCTGATCATACAGTATGAGCAGTCGATATGATGTTATACAGGCCAACGTTCTGAGAGTTTTAGAACCCGCTGCCTTAGGCGATCGCACTTCAAGAATCTGGGATCTTAGTCTTTTTTTTCTTGTCGTTTTAAACCTAGTAGCTGTTGCTTTGGAGTCCGTTCCTACACTCCAAACGAGTTACGGAAAATGGTTATACAATTTTGAACTATTTTCGGTGGTTGTGTTCTCGGTGGAGTATGTTGCTCGTGTATGGTCAGCGCCAGCTAAGAGGGGTGTTGATTTCACAGACTCCCCACTGAGGTCTCGATTTCGTTATATTTTTAGCTTTTATGGACTAATTGATCTGGTTGCTATTTTACCTTTTTATATTCAGGCCCTATTTCCGGGTTTGGATTTGCGTGTTTTAAGGGCTCTGCGTTTGCTGCGAATACTAAAGTTAAATCATTATAATTCCGCGTTAGACGATCTTTTTGGAGCTATTTTGGAAGAAAAAAAATCATTTGTGACGACATTGTATATTTTTTCAGTCGCTTTTGTTTTGTCATCTTCGCTTATTTATTATGCCGAACATAAAGTTCAACCAGAGGATTTTAGATCAATTCCAGATGCAATGTATTGGGCAATTATAACACTTACAACTGTGGGCTACGGGGATGTAAGTCCTATTACTGTGTTTGGAAAAGGTATTGCAGCTATAACTGCTATATTTGGTGTTGTAGTGGTTGCTCTACTTACTGGTATTGTGGCCAACGCCTTCAATAAGCAAATGGAAAGAAGAAAGATTATTTTTGAAGATCAAGTCAGAGATGCTTTGTTGGATGGAGTTTTGGATAGTGATGAGGAAGCTTCTCTAGATGCGCTAAGGAAACAATTTGGTATGTCAAAGTCACAGGCTGACGCTCTTATTGACCATGTTAAAAAATTGAGAGACGAGCGGAAATAAACTTAAGCTAATGAGGTCGTTTTGGTCTTAGGGAATTCAATTGCTGTCGTAAAATATCTGATTGCCTCTATTTTTGTAGGAGTGATTTTGGGTATAGGCGGCGCATTTGCAGCACAGGGTTTTCGTTCGGGCATTATCATTATTTCAAATTATGTAGAAAACTTTTTTGCCAGAGAGCCTAATGTATTTTTCTATCTAATCACACTCTCAGTAGCCCTTATTCTAGTACATTATTCAAAGGTTTTAATTAAAGGAAAAGCATTCCAAAGCGTTTCTGACAGTATTTATTTGGCACATAAAGCAAACAACGAAACAGATTTAAAAGTTGGTTTTATAAGTACTTTGGCTGCATTTTTTTCGGCAAGCGGCGGTGCCAGTATTGGTCAATATGGACCTCTTGTTCATTTTGGAACAACACTTGGAGCCTGGTTAAAGAAAACAATTCCTTTTAATTTTACCCCTGATTTATACATAGGGGCAGGGGTTGCAGCTTCCATCTCTTCTGGATTTGGAGCTCCTCTCGCGGGTTTGATCTTTGCTCATGAGGCAATTTTAAGGCATTACTCGCATAAGTCGATCCTCGCGATCGCAACAGCTTCTGGTATTTCCTATGCCGTTTCCACCGGAATATGGGGAGATACTAATATAATTAGCGTATCCTCTGAGCAATTTAATTTATTGTTAATTTTATTAATTTCGTTTTTGGCGGGACCTATTTTTGGCTTAATCGCAATAATATATATGAGAAGCCTTTTATTCTTCGCTAAGCTTGCCAGCTCAAAAAAGCTAACAGTTTTCTACAAATATTGTTTTGGTATTTTGTCCCTTAGTATTATTGGACACTTTATGCCTGAGGTTATGGGGCTTGGTACTGAAACGGTGTCAGGAGTATTGAATTCTAGTTACACGCTCATCTTTTTAGTTGTTATTTTAACGGGTAAAATATTAGCAACATCTATTTCGCTTAATTTTGGTTTTTTTGGAGGTGTATTTTCTCCTGCAATACTTGTGGGTGCTGCGGCTGGAGCAGTTGTTTCGACGTTTTTAGTAACCGTAGGGGTTTTTGAAGATTTTCAGCAAGCACTTGTAATCAGTGGTATGGCGGCTGTAGCTGGCGCAGTAATTGGCGCACCCATTTGCATGGTGATTATTGTCTTGGAGCTTACGAATTCTTACGCCTATGCGCTTGCATCCTTGGTTGGTGTAGCTATCTCGGTTGGTTATGTCCAAGTCAGATTTGGCTCCTCGTATTTTGATGTGCAATTGCTACATCGTGGGGTAGATATTTCTGATGGGCGCACAGGTTTGTTTATGACTGAAACGGACATATTGCGGTTTGCCGATTCAAACTTTTATACAATTAGGGAAAGTGAAACAGTCGCAAGCGCCGTATCATTAATGTCGAAAATTGAACAATCCGAATTGATGGTTGTAAACGAAAGTGGCGAATTCATTGGGAAGATAAATTCGCTCTCATTATTCAATAAAAAGGGGACATTGGTATCCGCAGAGGTTATTGATAAGGATTGTGTTTATATCGCCCACGATGCATCACTTCAAAGTGCGATGGAAATTGCCTCTAACTTTGTTGGTGAGATTATTCCAATTATTCAAACTGATCAGAAAAAAGCAGTAGCAATAATTACTGAAGGCGCTATTTTTCAAGCATATTTATCGAAGCAAAACCAGACGGTTGAAATGGAAAAAAGGTGATTGTTTGTTTTGTTTAAGAAAATGGTAGAATTAGAAAGGGAGTAATATGGAAGCTTTTAAACCGATGCGGTATTTTACTTTTTTTATACTATTTTTTTTAACTATTGGCTTAAATCCAGCCCAAGCAAAAAAAGATTATCGCTGTGGTGTAAGATTAATTTTTGATAGTGATGGCTCGGGTTCCGTTGCCAACTACGTTTTAGGTTTGCAGGTGAAAAATACGACAGGGCGGGCGATAAATGGCGTTTCAGTGATTTATAAAGACCAAGAATATAATGTTATTGGAAATACGTTTCTTAACTGTTCGATAAATTCGCAGGATGTAAAGCCAGGTAGTTACGGAGAATGCATAAGAACATTGCAGAGGGTTGACGGAGCCTACATCAACTCGTTTGGTGCCGAAAAATGGACTCAAATTGTGAATACTCAACTAAAGGCTTTAAATTCGATACAATATTGTGAAGCTTTAGGATTTTCTTATTAAGTATCTTCGAAGATTAATTCATTGAGACTTATTTTTATCTTAGAAATATCAGCATTTAAATAAATAGCATTTAAACGTTCATATAGTGGCATTGTAATAGGAACATCCGATCTAATTAAGTGTGATTTTTTAGTTGTTGAAGTTGCACGGTAAATTATTTTTTCGGAAATTAGCACATCTAGAGCTTCTCCAGCCTTCTCACCGAAAAAAACCCTCACACTTGCTCCCGATAAATTAAAGCCGGTATTATTTTCAAGAGTAGCCATAACTCTAAATGCATGGACACCGTTTGATAAAATAACAGGCTCTAGCAAAGGCAAACGAATAGTTAAATGTGACTCAATAATTTCTTTATCTGAACAAAACACTACTGATTTTTCTTCAATAAGACACTCGTATTTTATCACTTTTAAAAATTCAGGTCTTAAGTAGCTATTTGCAAATGCGTTTGATGCAATAAGAGTAAAAATTAAAAAAAAATTGGTGATCTTAGATTTCAACATGAAAATTCTTTTTTACCCGCCTAATGAGACCTTGATGAATATCTTTGGCCTCCTGGGAGTCATACCTGAATAGCTTTCCACCAATTTTTTTCTCGGACTCTAAGCGAGAGTATATTAAAACGGCAGTAAACTTTTCTTCCACTTTTTCAATATTAGTGATTGCGAACTTCACGTCTTTTGCTTCCAGATACTCATTTTTCAGCGCTGCTTGTAATCTTTGAATAGAGTCGGCTTTAACTTGTGAAAGAGAATTTTTTGCAGTGTTTGCCAAGACTTTGATTTTCTGTACGGCTATTTCAATATCTTGGTCACTCGGCCTAGGCGTTTTACATACAATAATATTATTGTCGGTCGACATAATTTTTAGGCGGTGCTCTTTTAAAACTTCTTTGATATGCGGAATATATTCACTACTGCTAAATCGAATAGTAATTGAATCTGCGGTGGAGCGTTCTTTGATTATTTCAACATATTGACCAAGTTTTCTTGGTCTAAATTTTATCCAAACTGTTACAGACTTAAAAATTAGTGAAAAGTCATTTAAGGCTACAGAATTCTCAGCATTGGTTAAAAATGTATCTATAACATCATTCATACGCTCTTTAGCACTGTTGATGTAAGAGTTCTCGTCTTCCATAATATGAACAATATTCTTTACAGATGAATTTTTTTCTTCTGCTTCTGCTTTTGCTTCTGTATTTTCTTCAGTAGCCACCGTACTTCCTTTCAGAATAACTGGTTTAAGTGCACAGGCTTATTTTCCCCAACAGTATAAACCTAGTTCAACTTAGCCTGCCATCAAAATAAAATCTAAATAATTTATACAGTCTTTTTGGGAAGGGGACTGTGTGAATAGCTTTTTAATGGGACTTATTTCGTTTTTTGATGAGTTAGCAAGGGTTTCCAAAGTCTCTAACTCTTTTCTCAATCCTGAAAAATGCGTTTCGCGAGTTTTATTGTTTAATTTTCTAAGACACCGACCTAAGTGCATGGATCCCTTTTGATCAAGTACTTTTACAATATCAAAAAGAGGAAGTTTTTTATTAGGTTTTACTTTAGCCCGCAATGGGCGCTCAATCTTGGTTACTTTTTTGTGACCAGTAATAACTTGCAGATTAGGAGGAGCTTCAATGGTCACTTTAGGTATTATAATTAGCGGTGGTTGGCTAATTGCTGTGACATTGCCAATAGAATAAACGGACTGAAAATCACTATTTATTCCATTAATCATTTCTGAAGTACTGACACAAAGTTCCTTACTTTCTCCAGAACTGGCTTCTGCACACCGTTCCTTTATATCTGCTTGCAACTGGTTAGTCGTTAAAACGATCAAAGTAAAAAATGGAATTAGTTTTCGTATTTGATTAGCAAACTTCCAAATCATTTTTTTCTCATCCTTTTGGTCTAAACTTTGTTTCACACTTTGATAAATGATAGCAAATGATATGCCAGTGTGGAAAATTATGAATAAAATCAATGCTATTTATTTTTTTTGACACCTGAGTTTTATGAAAATAAAATAGAGTCATCTAGCGAGGGATTAACATGCAAATAGTTGCTAAGGTCACCATAAGTAGTGCAAATTTTGAGGATTGGTCAGCATTTTTCGATAGCTATAAAGACAAAAGGAGTGAATTTGTCCAAAACGAGATAGTGGAAAAAATTAATGACAATGAGGCAAGAGTTACTTTTGAAATTACTGACTTAGAAGGACTGACCAAGTTGTCATCTTCAAAAGAGATAACCTCCAAAGAAGCAGAATTGGGCGTAATTACAGAGATTTTATAAATTTTTGCCTTGCTTGGTATATTTCGTGCTTCTGAATGGTTTGAGGTGAACCATGATATTGTTACAGATTATACTTCCTGCAGTTTTTGTATTTGTCATATTTGTAGTAGGGCACTTTTTTGTCTCAAATAATGGCTCAGGTCTCTATGTGGCCGAAACAAATTTTGATCCTGAAACTATTTTAGCAGAGCCGGTCGAGGTGGATCCCATGACTATTGATCCAGAAACTGGTTTTATATTACCCAATAAATATAATTATCACAAAATCGAAAATGTGTTTTCTGGTAAAATATTAGGTTCAGATAAGCTTTTCAGTATCGAGGTTGCTCTGTTGACGAACCAGCCAACAATTGCATCAGATTTATTTATTTCTGCGCTCTATGAAATGGAAAATGATCTTATCGCGGAAATAACGCAAGTAATCTTAGAAGTTTCTGCCGATCAACTTCTAGCTTATGATGGTCGAGAAAACCTAAGTATAGCCATTCAGAAACACATCAATGAATATCTTGTAGAAAAAGATATGTTCCCAGGAATTACGGAAGTATTCATCACCAACTTTAACGTTGTCTGAGCTTGGCATTGTTTTTGCAGAAAAGCTTTAACTTTTGGAGATAGTTATGAAACATGAAGTGATAAGCACGCCATCTACCCATAATGTTTTGCGTATGATGTTTGAATGCAAAACCTTTGATGCGCAGAGTGAAGAAAAAAGTACCAGGAGATTTGAAACAAAAGTCAAAGTAAAAGCTTCTGAAGCCCAAACTTTTAACTTTCAAAAAGAACCTTTAAAAGCGTTATCTATTTAATTCTTCGCCTGCTGAAACATAAAACAAAAACAGAAAATACTAATATCAGAGAGCTTGGAACAAGTAGTAGATCGTAAATCGTTTTAGTATCAAAATTTAGTGCTGATCTTATCACAAAATTTATTAAAATCATTACTCCGAATACCAATGTTATTTGATATCTAATTCGCTTGCAGCGTTCACACGGCTTAGCCATTATATTACACTTTCATTGATTTTAATAAATTTTTGAATTAGTACGGATTCATGCAAACTTCGTACCAAGATCATAACATACTTAGCAAAAGCCGACCAGTGGTATTAAATTCACCATCAACTAACGATGTTAGAAACACTTATCTTCAACCTAGTTTGTCCTCAGAAGTGGGAAAAGTAGACAAAACATTTGGTGAAAATTACAACTTCAAACGTGTTTATAGCCCTTATCTTTCGCCTTCTCACGTGGCGGTTGAGCAGATGACTACGAGCCAAAGCTTAGCTCCGATGTATGTCCATAACATTGCTCGCACTAAATATTTTAATGTTTCTCGGCCAACAACGCCTTCAGAACACAATAAAATTAATCTTTATGCCTGATCCATTATATCAAAAGGGCTAAATTCTATTGCTCCCAAAGACTTTACAAAGTCGTTGTGCTCAAATTCTTTTATTTCCCACTTAGCAGACATTCTTTTTGTGGATCCTTGTTTGTTCCTAAAAATAAATGCCTGAAAATTCCTTCGAACAAGCTTCAAGTCTAATTCAAACGACTTCAGCCCCTTCATAGGATCCCACATAATAGAGGTCCAACCTCTTTCTTTACCACTACGTCTGAAATTTAACCTTTCAAAAGCATAGTTTTTCAATATTACGTCTACATCTTCGGCATTAGCGTCCGCCAAACATCTCAAGTAACTTTCAGCTACATCTCGAAGATCTTCGAGTGCTAGTTCTTTGTATTGTTTATTTATATGATCACAGATCTTTTTGCATATCAGGTCTAGGGGAAGGGTCCCTACCAAAAAATTAATGCACGCGAACGTTGCTGCGCATTCCAAAATAAATACGGGACAGTGCTTATCCATTTTCCACTAAACTGAGTTTTCGATTCCATTCCAACCGTCAACTATTAAAGTAACGTATTCTATAGATTTGTCCATATTGTCGTGACCTTTTTCTCTAAGAACAAAGTCAAGCACGGCCTGTCTGGAAAACTCGTAAACCCTAAACAAATTTTTAGCTAAATCTCCACCGGCTTCGAAATCAAGACACTTTTGCAAAAAATAAATACTTGTCAGGGATTTTTCAAACAAGGGTTCTCTTTCGTCCGGACTTTGAGCATCTTTTAGAGCTGTCATAGATTCTAAAAGATGTCTAAGAGCTAGGCTCACAGCATCAAAATTTTCTGACTTGCTATTTAACGCATTTGATTTCGCGTTAGTATATTCATTACGAGCTAAAGCTATATTCATATTTTGTCCTCCGTACTTCTTCAAACGGCACCTACCTTGTTAATTTTAGCTTTTTTGTCAAAAATTTGAATTTTTTTTCAAAAAAAGTGAAATTCACTAACATTCTTTAAATTATATTAACATAACTATCTGAAAAAAAACAATAAAAAATAAATGGCATCTGCTTTGCAACTCTGCGGCGGAGGATTTCCTTATGATCATAGTTGATGAAAGCAATTCAGAGTTATCCAATAGCTTGATATCGTCTTTAAAAGGGCGAGGTATCGAGTGTGGATTATTTTCTTCCATAGGTGAAAACTTTCCAAACGTCAGTGAGAAAATTTTTCTTTCATGTAAGCCAGAGGACTTTGACCTAAAATCAGATAAAGAATTTATCCCCTTTTTAAAAAGCAATGGCTTTAAAAAAGCGGCCTTACTAATTTTGGGTTCTAGTAGTTTTCAAGTTGAAAAACACTTAAATGGGGCAATTACAGCAATGAAAATTCCGGCATTGGACGGAATTCCTAAACAACAAGTCACTTTCTTTTTAAATTATTTCATTGAGCAAGTTGTTCAAAATTTGCCTAATTTACCTTGCAGTGACGAGCAGTCGGTACAGTTGACGTCTCTTATCAGGAAGATCTCCACTACAGATGCTACGGTTTTAGTAAACGGGCCTACGGGCACTGGAAAAGAGGTGATTTCAAATCTAATTCATCATTTTTCAAATCGAAGAGAACAAGCTTTTGTGGCAGTAAACTGTGCTGCTATTCCGGACCAAATGTTAGAGTCTATGTTATTTGGTCACGAGAAAGGAGCTTTTACTGGCGCCATTCAACCGAACAAGGGTTTGCTTAGAGCCGCTGATAAAGGAACAGTTTTATTAGACGAAATTTCCGAAATGCCAATTGCCTTGCAGGCTAAATTATTGAGGGTAATTCAAGAGAAAAGAGTTATGCCCATTGGTAGCAGTCAAGAGGTTCCGGTTGATGTCAGAATTATTGCGACAACAAATAGAAACATGCTTGAAGAAGTAAAATTAGGACGCTTTAGGGAAGACCTTTTTTATCGTCTAAATGTTTTTCCTTTGAATACACTAAAATTATCTGATCGAAAAGATGATATACCTACCATCGTAGCTAATATGCTCTTCAATATGGATATAGATAATGAGACAAAAACAAAAATCTCCTTGGATGCATTAAACGACCTGGAAGGCTATCATTGGCCTGGAAATGTCAGAGAGCTTCACAATGTTATCCAACGGGCAAAAATACTATGTGTAAACGGTGAGATACTTCCATCCGATTTAATTTTTGACAGTATAGAAACAGGGCAGCCTACTAATACCGCAGATGTATTGGCCGCTAAATTCCAAAAAACAGCTTCAGATGAGGTGGCATTGTGAAAATTACAGCGTCCAATACCCAAGTTATTCAACCTAAAGTAAGCCCCATTAATAACAATAATGTCGCTGAAGGTGTTTTGAAATTAGAGGATAAAAACGTACCAAGTTTTTCTGAGAGACTTAGCTCAGGCTTAGATCAGGTTGCTAATAGTCAAAATGAAGCAGCTAAGTTAGCGAAAAACTTTGAGCTTGGAGCTGAGAATGATTTGGCGAAAGTAATGGTTGGCCAACAAGTCAGTTCACTCGCATTTCAGCTTACTTTGAACGTTAGAAATAAGGCATTAAGCGCATATAAAGATATAATGAATATGCCGGTATAATAGGGTAAATTATGGCAAACGTAGAGCAATTTCAAAACGAAGCACCGCTGGTAACTCAAAGCACTGGGATTTTGGCGACTTCAAACAACGCAATAACACGCATTAGAGAAGCTATTGACCAACCGGGATTTAGGAGAGCTTTTCCTACTTTGTTGGCTAGCTTAACAGCTGTGGCGGCAATAGTACTTTATTGGGGTATGCAAAAAGCTGATATGACGACCCTTTACAGTTCTTTATCAGAGTCGGAGAAGTCCAGAGTTTTGAACTCTTTAAAAAACATGGGCGTAGATGTTCAATTGGATCCGGCAACTGGTGAAATACTTGTTCCTTCAGATGAATATCATCAATCTAGAATTTCTCTGGCTGCGCAAGGCCTTCCTGACTTTGCCGGAAACGATATGAATAATTTAGATAACCTGCCACTGGGAATATCGAGATCTGTTGAAGGTGTAAGATTACGCCAGGTTCAGGAGGCAGAACTGGCTAAGTCGATTACGGAAATAAGCAGCGTTAAAGCATCAAGAGTTCATTTGGCGCTACCGGAAAAATCTGTTTTTGTAAGGGATCAAACACCTCCAACTGCTTCTGTATTTGTTAATTTAAAAAATGGCCGCAGATTAGATAAAACACAGATCCTTGCAATTACTAATTTAGTTTCATCCTCAGTGCCAGGTATGAATCCTGGAAATGTTTCGATTGTGGATCAATTCGGAAATCTTTTATCTAATGCTCCGGATGATCCCGATCAAGCCTTGGCTGATAGTCAACTTGAGTACCGAATGAAACTTGAAAATATTTATCGAAATAGAATTCAAAGTTTAGTTACGCCAATAGTTGGAAGCAATAACGTCAATGCACAAGTAAATTTAGAAATTGATTTCACACGACGTGAGGTTTCTCAGGAGATAATAAACCCTGAAGGTGATGGGACAGGATCGGCTACTCTCAGTGAGCAGAATTCCCTTAACGTGACTGCAAAAAAAGATGCAATTGGTATTCCTGGGGCTATTTCGAATGAGCCGCCGCAGGAAGCTACAGTCGATCAAGAAGAAAATCAGGCTGGCTTAGCTTCAAATAATGCTGCTGGTAAAGAACAGGAAAAGTTTGAAACAAAATCTTCCACTGAGCTCAAAAATTATGAAAATAGTAAGACTTTTGAAACTGTAAAAAACCCAACAAATGTTATCACGCGGATTGATGCTGCTTTATTAATTCGTGATAAAACGGTTATAGACCCTGAAACTGAAGAAGTATCTTTTGAGCCTGTTGCCCCAGAGGTTATTCAAGAATTGGAGAACCTGGTAAAAAGTGCTCTTGGCATTAAGCCCGAGAGAGGCGACACTCTTACGATAACATCCCAACCTTTTGTAGATGAATTTGAAGGTTTTGAGGAAAAATTGTATGATACATCTTGGTTTAGATCGACTGTTGAGAATGGCCTTTTAATATTATTAATAGGTGTCGTAGCTTTAGGCGTTGTTCGCCCAATGTTGAATAAAATTCTTGTTCCAACGGCTAGTACTAATTCAGTTATGGAGCTTTATGCAGAGGCTGAAACTATGGCAGAGGTTGCAGCTAAGCGCGCTACTGAAACTGCTGCTGTAGAAGTCGACGAGGGTGAAAGCCTGGATGAAATAAAGGCCAAATTAAAGCCGAAAAAGCGGGGAGGAATTTCTGCTGATCTATTGGATACGGCTAATACCTATGATGATAAAGTAGCTCTGGTTAGAATGATAGTTACCGATGAAGCTGGTCGGGTGGCAAATGTTTTTAAACAGATGATGCGAGATGATCTCGAATTGCTTAAGTAAGGGGCATAAAAATGGCTGAAGAAAATACAGACGAAAATGTTCAAGAATTAAGTGGAACGGAAAAATCCGCTATTTTGATGATGCTATTGGGCGAAGATGAAGCTGCAGCAGTTCTTCAAAAACTTACACCAAGAGAAGTTCAGCACTTGGGTACCGCTATGTACTCAGTAACTGGGGTAGACCAAACAACAGTAAATGCTGTTTTGGATGAGTTTTTGGAAACGATCAAAAAACAAACGGGACTTGGTTTGGGTGCCGGTCAATACATCGAGAATGTCCTCACAAAAGCTCTAGGAGATGATAAAGCACAATCGGTCTTAGGACGTATTACGCCAGCCAGTTCTGAATCACAGATTGATATTCTGGACTGGATGGATGCTCGAGCTATTTCAGAATTAATAATTGATGAGCATCCACAGATTAAGGCATTAATAATTTCATATTTGGAATTTGGGTTAGCGGCTGACGTGTTAACATTGCTACCAGATGAATTACAGGCGGATATAGTTCGCAGAATTGCAACGCTTGAAACAGTAGAGCCTGGAGCAATCAAAGAACTAGAAAGAGTAATGAAAGCAAAATTTGCCGCTAATACTTCTTTGAGGGCATCGCAAATTGGCGGTGTTAAAGCTGCAGCAAAAATTATGAATTTTACAAAAACAGATATGGAGTCCCGTATTTTGACAGCCATCAAAAAGGAAGATCGCGACTTGATGGCGGAAATTCAAGACAATATGTTTGTTTTTGAAAACCTTGGTGGGTCTGATGATCGATCGTTACAGACCTTATTACGTTCAGTAGATCAAGATGTTTTGGTCGTTGCAATGAAAGGTGCGGACGCGCAATTGCAGGAAAAACTTTTGGGTTGTATGTCTACACGTGCGGCAGCAAATATCCGTGACGAAATGGATGCTTTAGGTCCCGTTCGGTTAACAGAGGTTCAGGAAGCTCAAAAACAAATCATAAATGTTGCACGTAAACTATCTGATGATGGTACGATTGTTCTAGCCGGCCGCGGTGGTGAGGAGATGGTCTAAATGTCTAACGATGATGTTTTAGAGAAAAACGGTCAAGACGAAAGCAGTTCGGTAGATATAGCAGAGCTGCTTGCGGCAGCTAATAGTAAGGTCTTTGATGACCAAAATGGTTTAATTGATGCAAATAAAAATTTTGAAAAAGTATCAAGTTTCTTCGATCTCATAAAGTCTTCGAATAATGAAGACACTAACTTGGCAGAACAAGATGAAAGTCCAGAGAGCTCCGCGGAAGAGAACCCGGATGAAGAAATTATAGGTCTAAAAATTTCCTCAAGTGATGGAGCTTCTGATGACAATGAAATAGATGAAGAGATTGTAGGTCTAAAAATTTCCTCACGCGATGGAGCTTCTGATGATATGCAGACTCAAAGAGGTATTAGTGAACTTGAAGTTGAAAAGTCGGACACACCTGGAGAAGAGGAAATATCATCCGAAAATTTTGAGCCTCTTGATGTAATTGAGCAATCCCGTGAAACTGTTGAAAAACTTAAATCACAAGATAAAGCTGAAACAGATCAAGTCGAAGAGACATCTGAGGAATATAATCTTGGTTATCAGGATGCCCTAAACGAATTTGAAAAAACACTGGATGCTGAGAAAAAAGCGATTTCAAATTTTGGCTCTACTTTGCTTTCAATTCGAGATGATGCTTCAAAAATAATTGAAGAGTTGATTAAAGAGAAACTTGCAGAGATTTCTAATGAGTTTCTAGGCAAGCAAGTCTCTGAATTTCCAAAAGATTTCCTAACTCATATCGAAAATATCAGTGAATCAATTGTTTCTAGTACTAGCGAAATCATTGTTGAATTGAATGAAATTGATGCGGCTGCATTAAAAACAAATATTAAGTTGGAACAACTCGCCTTTAAAATCAAAGAGGTTACTGATTTAGGAAGGGCCGAATTTAGGATAATTGTAGGAAAATCTGGCTATGAACAGAAGATAGCAGATTAAATTATGGAAATTAATACAGAAAACCCCACTGTCGAAAATCTAGGCCAAGATAGCTTTGTCAATTCTGCACTGGCTAATATCTCTCGAAGAGATTTTACGCAATGTAGGCACGTAGCGAGTGTTATTGCTTTTGATGGCTATATTGTAAAAGTGAGTAGCCTACCCTGTATTGTAGGATCCCTTTGCTCAATTGAAAATGAAGCTGGGGCATCGGTTACTGGTGAGGTCGTGAGGATCGATGAAGCTAACGTCGATATTGTTCCCCACGATAATTCTTTCGCGATTGCGATAGGTGATAAGGCTATTCTTTTAGAGGTGTCACAGAAAGTTGCGGTAGGCTCGCAACTTTTGGGGCGTGTAATAGACGGTTTGGGGCATCCACTTGATCAGCTGGAGGCTCCAACGTGTGAGGCAAAACTAAGTTTAAACGGTACATCTATAAACCCGTTTAAGCGAAATCCGATTAATGAAGTTTTAGACGTTGGTATAAGAAATATAAACGCAAATTTGACTATAGGCAGGGGGCAAAGAATTGGGATTGTAGCAGGTTCTGGAGTGGGTAAATCAGTCCTGCTTTCTATGATTTCAAAAAGTACCGATGCAGATATAGTTGTAATTGCGTTGATTGGCGAAAGGGGCCGCGAGCTAGCTTCTTTTACCTCAAAAATTCTAAGTTCGCATTCTCGTGATAAAGTCGTTGTGGTTGCCGTTCCAGCAGACCGGTCCCCCCTACTTCGAATTCAGGGAGCAAAAAGGGCGACTGCGGTCGCTGAACACTTCAGAAATCAAGGTAAGAACGTACTTTTGATAATGGATTCACTTACGCGGGTCGCGCATGCGCAAAGAGAGGTTGGGTTAGCTTTGGGAGAACAACCTACTTCACGTGGTTACCCACCTTCTGTAATTTCTCTTTTGCCAAATCTAATAGAAAGAACTGGTGCTAGTTCGGAAAATGAAGGGACAATCACTGCTATTTATACCATTTTGGCAGATGGAGACGACGTCACATCAGATCCGGTTGTTGATACCGCAAGGGCCATTTTAGATGGCCATATCGTTTTAAGTAGAGAGCTCGCACAGCAAGGTATTTACCCAGCAATAGATATAAATCAGTCTGTAAGTCGATTGATGACAGATATAGTAGATCTAGAGCTCGTAAAGAGCTCCCAAAAACTAAGAAAATATATATCCAAATATAACGAAAATAGGGACCTAATTTTGATGGGTGGCTATGTTCAAGGTCAGGATCCTGACTTAGATCAAGCTATGCAACTTTGGCCATCCATTATGGAATTTCTGCAGCAAGAAGATGAAGAAGAATGCGATTTTCCTAAATCTGTCGAACAGCTTAAGAGCCTAGTTGGGGTAGCTTGATGAAAAAAATAAAACAACTCAATCTCATGCAAACAAAAGAAAAATTAAATCAACGGAAAACAATTTCGCATTTAATAGACATAAACACCGAAGCTGAAAAATGCAAAAAAGTCGGTAAAGAGTTAGAAGAAATCACCAAACGAAAAAATAATGAAAATCAAGAAATAACCACATATTCTTTCCAGGCGGACAGGCAACTTGTTCAAAAGCTTATGGAGCAGCGTGAAATTTTATCTAATCGGCAAGAGTTCCTAAAACAAGAGCAAGTGGCAATAACGAAAGTAATTAGTAACTCTAAAGCTAAAGCTGATATTTTAGAAAAGAAGAAACTAAAAGAGAAAGTAAAAGTTCTAAATAAAAATGATTTAAAGTTAGAGGATCAATATAGGCAAATTATTAAGCGCTAAACTGGCATAATTCTTGCACTTTTCCCATTAGTTATCTTTTTTGGGATGATATCATGACAAATATTGTTGGTGGAAATACGGGCAGCCTATCTCAAGTAGGCTCTTCTCAAGATGGGTCTTCCTCTAATCCCCTAAGTACAAATTCGAGTTCAGACTTTCTTAGTTTGATTTCTGTCGCATTTGAGGATCAGAAAAATTCAAGTGGAGAGGTCAGCAAGTTCGGAAATACTGATAAATCTCTAAGTTCTAATGATTTAAATTTGCCGTTGGATCTACAAAAGGGTGAGCAAATAGTTGCTCAAGTTGAAAAACAAGTTTCCTCAGACGACATCTCAGCATTCCTGAAAGGGATAAATGTAAGTTCAGATAAAGATAATATTGATGTTGGAATTTCGACCCTTCAACTCTTAGGTCGGCTTTCGAAGTCGGACGCAGGAAGCTTAGAAGAATTAAATGAGACCGTCGATGCGAATACTAAGGACTTTATAACAGAACTTTCAGCATACATGGAAATAAATGGTATTCGATCTGATAAGGCTTTGGATTTACAGACCAGCGACATATATTCCCGCATACAATCTATTAACATGTTTGTGAAAGAAAATCCTGAAGTGTTAAGTTTTCTTGGTTTTGTTTCCAATGGTAAAAATGCATCAGATGTTGGAATTTCTGAGCATTCAGATTCAACTTTGTCCCTTAAAAAGTTACCTTTTCAGAATTTAACCAATGCCCCATTTCTTTATGAACAAAATGACGAGTTGAAAAATAATAATAAGACGAGTTTTTTGTTCAACACGGATATTTCAAACGAGGCAAGTTTAACTGAAAAGAAAGCAATAGAAATAAAAGTTACCCAAAGCCCAGATTTATTTTCAATTAAAGTATTCGATATTAGCAATAATAAAATAAAAATGGCCAGTGAAATAATTGATGGTTCCAGCACTGAATTGGGAGTTAACCAGTTAGATCACCAAAATACACTCAGTATTAGCATTCCTAATAAGGATCTGGCTTTTATAGTGCTTAACGTTGATGTTGATAATTTGGGTAAATCTGATTTTATTCCTTTACCGATTGCATTGAAGCCGTCAGACGCCTTTCAGAAGTTTTACGAAGGGTCTTCGGGGAATATTAATTCAAATGAGACTGGGGTCACAGAAATTTTAAAAGTTTCGCCGACCTGGAAAAGCACTATGATGGGTGCTGACATAAAACTAACATCAGATAATTTGAACGAAGTCTTGCCTTCTGTTGATAAGACTATGTCTACCAATGAAAAGATTGATATTTCTTTCAAGGACAGTTTTTTAAAAGGCAATTCCAAAAGCCTGGAAGATTCAGTGAATACGTCACTACTATCGAGTAAATTTTCAGTTCTTACTGATGAGCAGTTGCGGTTCGTGGCGGAAAAGTTGCAACAAGTTAATAGTATCAAAAAACAAGATTTTATCTCAAATAATCAAGTTGCTGAATTCATTGTGAGAAGCAGAGGAAATTTTGCGATAGAGTCCGCGATTTCAAAAGTTATTAAAAGCGAATTTAAAACATCAGAAAATATTTCCACAAAGAAAAACTTATTTATCTCTACGGCTGATATCATTGGATATCGCCAAGGAGTGGTGAATTCACTAAGTGATAAGAACGCCGTGTTAAAAGAACTTTCTTATTTTGATAGTTCTATACCTATTGCCAACACATTAGGAGTTAAAGGTGAGCCTGATTTGTTAAAGGAAATAGACTTGCCCACCATCTCGAATTCTCAAGATAATAAAGTTAATCCAGTTCAATTGTCCCCGTCTGGCAGTCGAATAGATCAAGTCACGCCCCAAGCCCAAACATCAACAAATATAGTGACACCTCAAAAATTATCATTGCTTGATGCCCAATTTACTTCGAGAATGGCCACAACACTGTTGGAACAGGCTATAAATTCAAAAGAAAATTTTGACCTTATTTTAGAACCAGAGTCTTTTGGAAAAGTACGAGTGAATGTATCACTTGAAAATCTACAACTTGATGTGAAGTTGACTGCTGAAAACTCCGCTACACTAGCTATTCTGAGGGCGTCGGAATCGATTTTACAATCGATATCTGAGATAAATGGCCTAAAGCTTGCAGAGTACAATGTTGAATTGAGTAATAACAACCAAAATAATAACGGATCTAGAGACCAAAAAGAAAATAGTGGTGAAAAAGACCCTAAAATGACTGAAAATCAAAATGAATTAGACGATAAATTGGACTCGTCAAATGATGACGGTTCGCATAATTTAAACCTAATTGCGTAGGATTTGTAATGGCAGAAGAAGAAGAAAAAAAGAAATTTAATTTTAAGAAAATCGCTCTGTTTGGTGTTGGTCCAATAGCATTGGTTGGTATTGGGGTAGGTGTTGGCGCATTTTTGTTTATGCCCACGCAAACACCAGTTGAACAAGTAGAAGCACTGATAGAAAAAAAGTTACAACAGGCTGGCCAACTTCCAAGTAGTCCTTCTGACGATGAGGCGGCCGGAGAACCTCAAAAAGAGTATAAGGATACGCCTAGTACTGAAACTTTTGTAACAAGTTATTATACTTTTCCCGATAACTTCACAACTAACCTAAAAGGTTCGAAGGCCTTTTTACAGATAAGTGTGGGCGTTTCTACGCAATATGATGAGACCGTTATGGAAAATGTTGAGCTTCATCAGCTGGCATTACGATCAGAAATATTAGGTGCAGTCAGTGAATTCGCGGTTGAGGAAATTGAAGGAAAGACTGGCAGAGATGATCTGTCTGCTCGTATAAAAGATGCTGTAAATGTTAAATTGGAAGAACTAGAGGGATTTGGTGGTGTAGAGGGTGTATTCTTTACATCTTTTGTATTGCAATAGTAGAGTACGTTAATGGTTGGTTCCCGAAAATTATCTAATGACGAGGTGGAAGCTTTACTCGGTGGTTTGGACGGTGAAGAAGAACAGGCTGTTGCAACTCAGTTTGATCCAAATGAAGTAAGAGAATTCACTTTTGGTTCGGAAGATTTATCCCTGTTAGGGGATTATTATGCTTTGCGTATGATAAACGAGAAGATTTGTAGATTCACCAGATCCGTTTTTCTTCCGATGTTGAGAATTATGCCACGTATTTCGTCTTTTCCCCCAGAAGTAAAATCGTTTGATGAATACGTGGAAAGTTGTGATACTTTTGTAAGTGTTACCAACAATCGGATAGAAGAACTCCGGGGTAATTGCCTCATCGTAGTTCAGGCGCCCTTTGTATCGCATTTAACAAATTCTTACTACGGTGGCTCAAAGATCCAATCGTTATTTACTACACAGGGTGAATTCACAGCAACAGAGCAGCGTATTATTGAGATTATTACTGAGGGTATGAATGATGCCTTGGAGGCTGCGTGGAAAGATTTAGTCAAAACAGAATTTAATGTTCAAACTAGAGAAGAAAATATTCAGTTGATATCCTTTGTTGACGGTGTTGATACGGTCATCGTGTGCTCATTTATGGTGCAAATGCCACAGCAAGATCCTGTGAGTTTTGATATTGTTTATCCTCTTCAAACTTTGAAACCGATCTCTTCACAATTAAGGTCGCGGGTTCAAAATGAATTTGCACATGATGATAGAACTTGGAAGGAACGTCTTCAAAATGCGGTTCTTTCAATTCCGTTAACCCTTTCTGCTGAATTAGGGAAGCCTAAGACGTCGCTAGGAAGGTTAATAAAAAGCAAAGAGGGCGATGTTTTCCCTATGGCAACTCCAGAGAATATTTTAATCAAAGTTGCAGGGCAAAACTTATTTTTAGCAGATATTGGTAAAGTTGGCCCAAATGCTGCTGTCTCTATGAAGCAGAGGGTAACTGAGAGTAGGAAGAAAAATGGCTGAAGAAGTTGAAAATAAAGAACAAGTAGACGGTTCAGATGGAACAGAGAACCTGAAAGTTCTTGAAAATATTGATGTGAACTTGACTGTTGAAGTTGGAAGAACAGAAATAACAATTAGAGATCTTCTACGTTTAAATGAGGGTTCCGTAGTTGAATTGGATCGGTTGGCTGGTGACCCTTTAGATATAATGGTGAACAATACAAAAATCGCAAAAGGCGAAGTTGTCATGGTCGGTGAAAGATTTGGAGTTCGTTTTGGTGAAATTGTTGATCCAGAAAAACGGATGGAAAGCATCTAATAGGCAGGTGTGTATTCAAAATTTTGAACAAAAAAATTTATTCTTTAAAGCCTCTTTAAGTAACTGTAAGTAAACAAAAAAAATTGATTGGTATGCTGTGTGCAATACTCCAATAAGTGAATTTGGAGTAATTATGCCGATTGAAAAGATAGCCATAGTTGTTATTTTTCTGCTTGCCTTAATCTTATTGCAGTTAGTAATAAAATATAGAGGGAAGGTTGTTCAGGCCTCTTTTCCAAAGGCTAGTAACATAAATGTTAATGCACGACTAAACTTATCGAAAACAGAAAGAGCTGATCTGATCTCAGTTGGATCACAATCTTTCATGGTTATTTTTACCAAAGGAAATTCGCCTTCAATTGTTGAATTAACGTCTGATAATCAGCTCAATTTGGAGCCTGCGACGGAATGAAGCAAGCAATTTTCATAATAACATTTAGTATTTTATGCTGTACCTTTGGCGGAGCTGCTTTTGCTCAAAGCTTGGGCGCCTTCGGATTACCTGCGGTCACATCAGTAGAAGAGTTAAATGGAGAAACTACCTACTCTCTTTCTCTACAAATCCTCCTTTTAATGACCGCACTGACGGTACTTCCTTCTCTTGTTCTCGGAATGACAGCGTTTACCAGAATAATTATAGTTTTATCGATCTTAAGACAGGCGTTAGGTACGCAGCAGACACCGCCTAACCAAGTGCTCATAGCTGTGGCATTATTCTTAAGTTTTTATGTTATGAGCCCAATATTTGATGTTTTATATGTTGATATTCTTACGCCCTATCTGGACGGAAATCTTGAAATGAATTTGGCATTATCTCAGGGGTTAGGGATGATGAAAGAGTTCATGGTGTCCAATACGCGAATAGATACTTTAAACTTATTTGCTGATATGTCCGGTAGTGGCCCTTTCGAAGATAAAAAATCCATTCCCTTATCTATAGTGTTACCGTCATTTATCACGTCAGAACTTAAAACAGCATTCGAAATAGGTTTCTTAATTTTTCTACCATTCCTTGTAATCGATATGGTTATCGCTTCAATTCTAATGTCGCTTGGGATGATGATGCTCTCTCCGATGCTTATATCGTTGCCATTCAAGCTATTACTATTTGTTTTAGTAGACGGATGGGCAATGACTATTGGTTCACTTTCGGCTACTTTTTTGGTGAGTTAGCATCATGGCATATGATCAAAATGTACAATATTTGAGCTTAGCCTTTTGGCAAATTATTATGACAGCTGGTCCCATTCTCGCTATTGCGCTGAGCATCGGTCTATTAATCGGATTAGTTCAAGCAGCTACTTCAATTCAGGAAATGACCTTAAGTTTTGTTCCCAAACTTTTTGTTGTCTTAGGAGCAATGGCACTGTTTGCTCCCTATACATTAAATGCATTAACTGACTATTTCGCTTTTATTTTTGAAGAAATTGCCACGAAGGGTTTTTAAATGCAGGCTCTAGAGGGATTGTCAGGCATCAGCCTTCAAAGCTTGCCAATTTATCTTCTACTCTTAATGATTTCGTCCTTAAGAATAGGGGCTTTTCTTGTGGCCTCTCCTTTTTTTGGTTCACGAATGATCCCCTTAACAGTGCGGATCGTTTTTGCCATAGCTCTTGGCATGGGTTTGGTCAGCCATTTAAAATTTCCACCTTTTGAGTTCCTCGTGGGTGTGAAATTGGTTCCGATAATATTTCAGGAAATATTTATAGGAATTGCTTGTGGTCTAGTATTAAATATTTTGTTTTCGTCAGTGATTTTGGCTGGTGAAAAAATAGCTGCAACGTCGGGTCTTGCATTTGCGGCCCAGATTGATCCCACAAGTGGTGCCCAATCTCCTGTTATTAGCCAAATTTTTCAGCTTTTTTTGTTGATTTTATTTTTTTCAGTCAATGGGCACTTAATTGTTTTTGAATTATTTTATAAAAGTTATGACACGGTGCCGATTGGAAGCTTCTATAACTTCAAAGATGTTATTGAAAAAGCGATAAATTCAACGAATTCAATTTATGAAAATGCAGTGATAATAGTGTTACCAATTGTGAGTATTCTATTTTTTATGAACCTAGGAATTGGTTTCATTACAAAATCGGCTCCCCAGCTTAATTTGTTTTCGTTTGGTTTTCCTTTGACCATTTTAGGTACTTTTTTCGCTCTATATTTTTCGGTTGATGCTCTTCAATATGTATTTAATGGGCTCATTGATGAAGCTATTGGCTATGTGAAGTCAATATTAAATGGGGGAGGGTCAGATGGCTGAAAATGATCAGGCCCAGGAAAAGACAGAGGAACCAACCCAGCGGCGCTTGGAGAAAGCCCGAGAAGATGGGGAAGTTCTTTCCTCAAAGGAAATGTTCGTTTTTGCATCCAGCACGGCGGGATTGCTGGTTCTAACAGTTTTAGGTTTATTTTCATCGGAAATATTGAACGGATGGGCGCAGCTTTTCTCTTTTTCACACCCTGAAGAATTATTTACTTTAAAAATTAAGAATGCTTGGAAGAGTTATCAGCTATTATTAACTGCTGCAGCATTTTTTGGAATTCCGTGTTTCATTTTTGTAGTGGGAATGCAGGCGCTCGTGGGAAATGGATTAAGTGCTAGTAGTAAGGCATTAGGATTTAAATTCGACAAATTAAATTTAATTAAAGGCTTAGGGCGGATTTTTTCTGTAAAAGGGCTTGTTGAGCTCGTAAAGTCTGTCGCTAAAGTTACTCTTTTAACGAGCTGCGTCGTCGTTTTTCTTTGGTATTTTCTGCCAAACATTATTTATTTAAGTGCTGGAAGTTTAGAGAGTGGCCTGGGAGTACTTTATAGAACTCTATTATTATTTATATTTTCTCTAATATTCATTTTGTTCGCTATTGGCTTGGGTGATTATCTTTGGAGCCGTCATACTTTTCTTCAAAAATTGCGAATGACAAAGCAAGACATGAAAGAAGAATTTAAAGAAAGTGAAGGTTCACCAGAAGTTAAGTCACGTATGCGCCGACTTCAAATGGAGGCTAGCCAGAGAGCGGCAGAGCAATCTCAAGCCATTGATAATGTAAAAGATGCAACCGTTGTAATTACCAACCCAACTCACTTTGCTGTTGCAATCAAATACGATCCATCGGCTGACACTGCGCCAGTTATTTTGGCGATGGGCAAGGATATAATGGCCAAACGAGTAATCGAGCAAGCTGAGTTACATTCAAAATCGATAATCAGATCACCAATTTTGGCTAGGGCTTTATACTTTACAGGAAATATTGGACAGGCGATCTCTGAGCAGCTTTATTCAGCAGTAGCCTCTATTCTGGCGTATGTTTATCAACTTGAACGAGGGATTGATGCATCTCTGCAAGAACCTGAAGTTCCAGAAGATTTCATTTTTGACGAAAACGGTAGAGCAATCTAAGGTGGCGTTATGACAAAAAGAAAAAGATCTACAGGCGAATTAATCTCAAGTTTCGTTTTCTTTTTTGCAGGGCTCTGGCTTATTCGCGAAGGGCAGGATTTATTTGCTGCGGGCGCAGTTCTTAAAAGCATATTTGTTGTTTTGGGTGGTGCATTGTCTTTTGCAGCTGCATTTCGTTTTCAAATCCAAAGATTATTTGATAATAAAAATGAATAAAACACCGATAACCTGCGGAAAGTGCACTTACTATTTCACCACGCATGATGCGTCTAAACCGTGGGGGTGCAGCAAGTTTCGTTTCAAATCGAAAAACCTGCCCAATCATGAAGTTAGACAGGCAACTGGCATGGATTGTGCTTATTTTACGTTGAAACAATTTATTAAAAGTACTGAGAGACGTAGTAATGGCAACTAGACCGACAAAATCAGACTTAGCTGACAGTGTTCAAATTGCTCTAGATGCGGCTGATACCGCAACAGGCGTGACAGAGGAATTCAACTCTATCAAAGAACAATTTGAAGTTGTTAACATCCAAGCAAAACGTATTCATCAATCTGTAACAATTATTTTTGCGAGTGCGATTGCTGCAGCTGTTATATCTTTAGCCGCTGGATTTTTAATGTACTACAAGTCACTGAGTACCCTTCAGTCTAATTCGACCATGGCAATCGAGACAATTGCTATTTTTACAGAGCGCGTTGGAGCTCTTGAAGAGTCTATTAAAACTGTGGAGACGAATACTCAGAACCAAGAAACGATAAAGGCAACTTTAGCTGAGCTTAAAACCGCCACAGAACAAGCCTCTAATGACGTAGCTAATGCAGATAAGCGTTATAATCAGGGAATTAAGCTTGGTATTCAAGATACTGAGCGTCTGATAAAAGATTTTGCTGAAACAACTCTTCAAGATTTAAAGTCTCAATCTGAAGTTTCTCAAGTTGCGTTGTCAGAACAAATTTCTACAATTGAAAGTTTTTTTGCTCCAAAACCTGATCCAGAAAGTGACGGTGAGGAAGAAATTAATAAAGGTGATGCATTAGTAACTTTTAAAGAATTCCAAGTTTTAGATAACAAAGTTGATGAATTAATTTTACTTCAAAAGGAAATTGCTGCAAATTTACTCGAAATGAACCGTGTAAGGCAAACCGCCGCAAAGAAAAAGAAAGTAACGCCAAAAGTGGCTCCTAAACCGAAACCTAATCCTCTTAAGTTCCCATGAGCGAAGAAGACGATCAATTAGCGATGGGGCTACGTGCCTCCTCTGGTGATCCAAACTTGGAAGATATGGCTATAGAAGCAGCCCCAATTGAAGATTTTGATCAGAATGGACTGCTACTTAAAATCGCTGTTAACGGTATAACCGTGCAAGATTATGTCAAAAAATTGCAAGAAAGTGACATACTCGTAGCCGTCGATGGCAAAATATACAGAGACGGGCCGGCGAAACTCCGAGAGATTTTTGAAAGTAGGAGGGGAGCAGAGGCGAAATGGTTACTTTCCTTTTATCGTGATGGGCAAATTTTTGATATTCTCGTTCAGACACCGATCCAAAGTACGTTTGGATTGTCCACTCAGCAAGAGACCGACTGGGCTTTAGATAAATTTGCAGAACATGTATATGCTGAGTTTGATACCTATCAGAATTATGAGGTCTATAAAGATCAACACGGCGTTTGCGATATATTGAGCATGGAAAAGGATCCCATGACTTATCTATTCCCGGCGATATGGTGTCTTAAATACCGCCTGTACCCGCCTTTAATTGTTTTACTTGTTTGCTATGGGATAACGGTGTTCGTGAATTTAATCTTATTCGCCATTACATACGCTGTGCTTTCGCGGTTCATCTATTTATCACAAAACAACATAATGAGATCATTTACTTTATATCAGAATAAGAACCACTATATGACTATTGCAGCATCGAATGAAAATGATGTGAGCACTCTTTTGAAAAGGATTGATCCTCAAAATAAAATCAGGTTCGAACGCTACGCTGTAAAAGCGCCAAAAGTAGTTCATAAAGTAATACTTAAAGAAAACTAATCGTTTATATTTAAGCTAATTTTATAAATAAGATAGTGGAATAAACTTTAAACAACGCCTGATAAAACGTTTCTGCGCTTACGTGCGAAAGAAGACGGGATGCTTTCCATTTTCCTATATTTAGCGACCGTTCGTCTTGCTACGGAGACGCCGTCTTTTGCTAAGGTTGACACAATCAAATCATCGCTAACTGGTGAATTTGGATCCTCTTGATCAACCAGCTTTTTGATTTTGTATTTGATAGATGTAGCCGAAGCGCTTTCACTTTCACCACTCTGTTGAATGCCAACGCTGAAAAAGGCCTTCAGTTCCATCGTGCCTCTGGGTGTTTGAATTAATGATCCTGTGGTAACCCTACTAATGGTACTTTCATGCATACCGACCGCGTCAGCGATATCTTTGAGTACCATTGGCTGAATATATTGAGCACCTTTTTCTAAAAATAGAGTTTGCCTCTTAATGATCTCACTGCCCACTTTGAGCATAGTCTCATTTCGTTTTTCGATTGCCTTAGCGAGCCATTTTGCTTCACTAACTTTATCTCTTATGAATTCTTTTTGCTCTTTATCTCTTACTTTCTGTTTTACATCTTGGGCGTATTCTTTGTTAATTTTAACCTCTGGTAAAGTTGAGTTGTTTAAGTCAACATTCCAACCATCTTCTGTTTCAGAAACCTGTAAATCTGGTTCTCGTATAGGGGCTCCAAGGCTCTCAAATTTTAATCCTGGTTTTGGATCAAACGATTTTATCTTTCTGAAGATAATAGCGATTTCCTCATCTGAGCAACCGCTACGCCGTTTCAAAAGGTCAAATTTTCCAGTAGCCATCAAATGTAAGTTTTCTAAAACTACAGCTAAATTTTCACAATACTGCTCACTATCTCTTGCTTGAAGAATAAGGCATTCCTTAAGACTGCGTGCAAATAGGCCTGCAGGTTCAATTTCTTGAAGTGTAAATAATACTGCTCCCAGGGCATCTGCTTCACATTTCATTTCTTGAGCTATCAAGCGAATGTCTTCGGATATCCAACCTGTTGGTTCTAACTCCTCCAAAAGGCGTAGTGCAATTAGATTTTCTGATGGGGAAAGGTTTAAACTATTAATGTAGGCGAGGCAGTGTGCATAGAGCGATTTATTTTCTTCCGCGACCAAGCTGATCGCGTCAAAGTCTAGGTCAGCTTTTGCTACTGTGGATTTTGGAATATATCCTTCACCAGTTTCAAATTGATTTTCTTGAGTGAGTTTATTTTCATTTTGAGATTGATTGTATGGATTTTCTTCTAAGGATTTATCCATATCAACGCGGTCATTTTGAGAATTTTCTGAATGTTTTTGTTCTTCAAATTCACCCGATGTTTCGATAAATGGATTATCTTGAAACTGGTCGTCCACATATTCTTGAATTTCCATATTCGTCATATGTAAAAGCTTAATTGCTTGCTGTACTTGGGCCGTTAAAGCAATACCTTGCTTTTGTGTTACCTGTAAGTTGAAATCCAATTTCATGATCAATCTCCGTATCGTTTGACCATAATTTACAGGCTTTTATGCCAAGAACCAAAAACAATAATTGACATGGTGAAATAGTCAAAACTTTGACGTCGACGGTTAAACTGTCCTTTTCATATAATTCCCAACTAAACATTTTATAGGAGTGTCGTTCACTATTCCCGAGATAGTTGTAATTCGTATTAGAAAGGAAAAACGAAATGGCAAATATTGGTGCAACCACGGCGTTTTATAAGGTGGAGACATCTTTAACGCGTGCGAACAACGAAG
>ERZ802830.921-NODE-921-length-28786-cov-16.6262_pt1 | contig 28786 bp, 29 predicted proteins | sample MGYA00345654_ERZ802830 | MGnify/ENA primary metagenome ERZ802830 (study PRJEB30503, sample SAMEA104212375) | marine metagenome | biome: Westerlies Biome; feature: [SRF] surface water layer (ENVO:00010504) within the epipelagic zone...; material: water...
CAGTTTACCGATGAGCCGCGTGAACAAAAAATACTATGTTGTGAATTCCACACCAAGGCTAACGCTTTGAATGCAGATGCGATGAAAATATTAGAGGAGTCAGTTGATCGCCTTGAACAAGATAATTATCAAGGCCTTGTCGTCTATAATGAGGCAATGAATTTCTCCGCCGGTGCTGATTTAAATACCATGATTGGCTTAGCGGACGTGAAAGACTGGAAAGGGATTGATAAATACCTATCGGATTTCCAATCTGCATGTAAAAAAATGAAATATGCAACCAAGCCCACAGTCAGTGCTGTTGCAGGACTCGCTATTGGAGGAGGGTTTGAAGTAGCATGCCAAACTTCTAAAATGGTCGCTCACATGAATAGTACGCTGGGCCTAGTTGAGACAGGTGTGGGTCTGGTACCAGGTGGTGGAGGATGTAAAGAATTATTATGGCGATGGGTGCAAGACGACAAATATACAAGCGATCACGATCAAGCAGCCCTTCAAGTATTTGATATTATAGGGTATGGGCTGATGGCACACTCTCCGCTCCAAGCCAAAAAGCACAAATTTTTCTTAGACAGTGATATTTTTGTTTTGAACCGAGATAATCTTTTAGTCGAAGCGTTCAAACAAGTATCTGCTTTAAAAGAGGGTTACTCCGCTCCAGAAAAGCCAAAGTTCGTTCTTAGCGGCCCTGAAGTAAAAGAGAAAATGCACCAAGTTTTGTTAGGTTTGGAGCAAAAAAACATTATTTTTGGCTACGATGTGGATATTGGTCTGCATTTAGCGGACGTCCTTAGTGGTGGAGACACAACCAAATCAAAAGAATTGAGCGAAGCGGACTTATATAATTTAGAGCGACAGTCTTTGATAAATTTAATACAATCCAATAAGACGAGGGATAGGATCCATGCAATGTTGTCTACAGGGAGAAGACTAAAAAACTAATGAGTAATTTTGAACAAGGAATGCATAAAAATGATGCAAACTTTGTTCCTTTAACTCCCATCAGTTTCCTTGACCGTATCAAAGACGTCTATCCCGACTACGAAGCTTTAGTATACAAAGAGAGAAAATATTCTTGGAGACAGGTTTATGACCGATGTACTCGATTTGCGAGCGCCTTAACAAAAGTAGGAATTGGTAAGGGTGATGTTGTCTCTATCATGGCAGCCAATACACCTGAAATGTTCGAAGCACACTATTCTGTGCCTATGACGGGCGGTGTTGTGAATACAATCAATACTCGATTGGATACCAGAACTGTAGCTTACATCCTAGATCATAGTGACTGTAAAGTTTTTATTGTGGACCGACAGTTTCACAATGTAGTTGTGGATGCCCTAGCACAAGTTGACCGAGAGATCATGGTCATTGACATTGATGACAAACAAGCGGGCCTTGGAGATATCCCCGCAATAGGAAAATTAGAATATGAGAGTTTTTTAGAAACGGGTGATGAAGGATTTGAATGGATTAGACCAGATGATGAGTGGCAAGCAATTTCACTGAGCTATACTTCGGGTACAACAGGAAACCCTAAAGGTGTCGTTTATCATCATCGAGGATCTTATTTAATGTCGATGGGAAGTATCAGCGCCTGGAACATGCCTAACCGCCTGACGTACCTATATACCGTTCCTATGTTTCACTGTAACGGCTGGGGGTATCCTTGGACTTTGGCTATGCTGCACGCCCGTGTGATTTTTATTAGAAATATTGTTGTTAAAGAAATTTTTGAATTAATCGATGAATATGATGTAACGCATTTTGGAGGAGCTCCGATTGTTTTAAATATGATCGCCAACGCTCCAGCTGAAGATCAAAAAGCATTGAAAAATAAGGTTTATGTTATGACTGCGGGAGCCCCACCGCCCAGTTCAATTCTTCAAAAAATGGAGTCCTTGGGCTTTGAGGTTATGCATGTTTACGGGCTCACAGAAACTTATGGCCACGTTGTTCACTGTGCTTGGAATAAGGACTGGAATAGTTTAGCGGAAGATAAACGCTCTGAGTTAAAAGCTTATCAAGGAGTCCGCTATCCCCACACCGAAATGGTATCGGTTATGAATCCCGATACGCTCGAACCCGTTCCCTCTGATGGAGAAACCATGGGTGAGATTATGATCCGAGGAAACACTGTGATGATGGGATATTATAAAAATGAAGAGGCCTCCAAAGAGTCTATGAAAAGCGGATGGTTTCACTCCGGGGACTTGGCAGTAATGCACCCTAGTGGATATATCCAAGTTAAAGATCGATCAAAGGATATCATCATTAGTGGGGGTGAGAATATCTCCTCGGTTGAAATCGAAAATATCATTACAAGGCATCCTGCCGTATCACTAGCAGCGGTTGTCGCGAGACCTGATGAAAAGTGGGGGGAGACACCTTGTGCTTTTATAGAATTGGCCGACGGTCAAACAGTTGAGGAAGATGAGCTCAAGAAATTTTGCCGAGAGCATCTAGCAGGATTTAAAATGCCTAAAACTTTTGTATTCCAAGTCTTGCCAAAAACGTCAACGGGTAAAATTCAAAAGTACGAACTAAGAGAAACAGTCAAAAAACTTTAATTAACTTTTTTATTTTTATCTTCAGTATTGATAACTTTGATAGCTTTTAGCTTTTTGTAGCACATATAGCAGACAAGATTGTGATGACTTTTAATTAGGTTTTGTACTTTCTTTGGGGCTGTTCGAATTTCAGACTCAATGTAGACGCTATCCATGACGGATAATTCTCCCTCGCAGTATTTACACTTTTCTGCCATCTCTAGTATTTTAAATTTTTCTTGATTTTGTTCCAATACTGAAAAAATCTTTTTGCAGGATGAAGATAATTATCCTGTAACAAGAAGTAATCGGGCAATTGCTCCACGTCATAGGCATCACCGAGCTTTTGAAATAACTCTTGGTACACAGGCCTAAAAGTAGCTTTGGTTGTGATTTTTGATATGGGATTTTGACTATGAATTTCTTGCAGTATCTCATATGTGTTTCCTTGATATATCTCAGCTCCTGCCTCTTTGGCCAAAAAGTATCTATTTTCAATGATTTTTTCACTGAGTTCGTAGCCTTCACTCAAGGTATTGTCAAAGATGTATACAGGGTTACCCTCAATACCTAGAGGCACTCTCATGAACTCATCATATAAATAAATTAGGTTCATAAGTTAGGAAAGAGCCTCGAACTAATCTCCTCATAGCTTCCATCTATTTCTTGGTTTTTCTCTGGTATAATCTCAATTGAGCGGTGGCAGTATTTATGGACATTTTCTAAATTAAAAATATAGGGCTTTCCTGCAAAGGTACTCGCAATCCATTGCCACGAAAAGTTATTACTCGCAATATCGCCATCCAGCAAATGGCTTAAAAAAAACTTTGCTCCTGCCTGCCACTTCACTCTTCTAAAATGGACAATATAAGAGGCCAAATACATACGCGAGTGGTTATGCAGATATCCAGTAGTAAGAAGCTGATCGATAAAAACATTGATTACTTGTGTTGGAGTTTCTGCAGATATGATGTCTTCAGGTAAGTCGTCTTGATACTCCTGTGCTTGGAAACCTGTTTTATATTCTTCCACATCTGTCCATAATTGATCGGGATGATGATAGGCGTAACTTCTCCAAAAATCTCTCCATGCTAATTCTTGGATAAATTTTTCACTCTCATTAAATGCATATTTATCTCGAACATGTTCATAGATCTCTTTATTTGAAATAATTCCATGTTTGATGTGAGCAGATAATCTTGAAATTTGCCCATTGAGAAAGTTTCTGGTCTTTGCATAGAGTGCAGGATTAAAAGAGTTAAATTTTTCTAAAGCATCTTGCCTTGAGGTAACAGAGCTATTTGATTTAGTCGATGAGGGAACGAGATCTTGAATATTTGAAATTTTCATTTCTAGTTATACATACAAATTTGGCTAATAGATTGTTTGTAAATCAAACGTAATTTGGCTTCCAGGGGGAAGTTGAGAGATTTTGGAAATATCTTCCTCATTTAAAATTGCAATCTTTGGATATCCACCAGTGCAGGGGATATCTCGCATTAATACAATAGGCTGCCCATCACTGGGTACTTGAATAGACCCAGGTAAAATACCTTCAGACAAAATATCGTGTGACTCAGAGCTGAGGATGGCCTCTCCTTTGAGCCTGATGCCCATCCGATCACTTTGAGCCGATATTGTAAAAGTACTGCTAATAAACGATTGTAGAGCCTGATCTGTAAAAAATTGAAGTTGAGGGCCAGGATAAACTTTAAAGTTTGTCTCCTTTTTGTAAGCAGGGTTTGGTATGGATAGATGATCCCAAGAACTCACATCTTCCAGAATTTCAAAGGTATCATCAACTTTCAACGGCCTATTGATAGAGCCAATTCCTGCCTTTGTATCTGTAGAGAAACTTTTTAAACAAGGATCTAACCCAAGCCCATGTTCAACGGCGATGTAACCATAGACAGAGTCGATTGTATTATGAATATTCAACTCATCCCCTTCAAATAAATTTATACTCTTATAGGGTTGGCATATAATTTGAGTACCATTATTTTTTTGTATATTCATATTACAATTTCCACCGACACAAACCTTTACAGAACCTTCCTTTACTTTTATTGAGGGTCCCACATAGGCAAATTCAATAAATTGATTATGATGGAGTGGTATAATTTTTTCTAATTCTTTAATAATTCGCTGGTCCATAGCCCCACTGGGGGAAACCCCTAAGTGTTGATAATGAAATCTTCCAAAATCTTGAATAGTTAAATGAGTCCCTGTACGGGTGATCACAAGTGAGTTCATGAGGAGTACTCCTTGATCAATTCATTAATTGAAAAATGTTTCTTTTGGATTTGCTGAAACTCTTTGTGGTTGACAGAGTAAAAACTTACCTTGTCTCCAGGTAAAAAAAGAGAGGGGTTAGGGTTTTGAAGATCAAATATATCGAAGGGTATTTGTCCGATAATATTCCAGCCACCCGGTGATATTTTTGGATATATGCAAGTGTGGTTTTTAGCTATTCCAATGGATCGAGCAGGAATTTTAATTCTTGGAGTAGCTAATCGCGGTGTAATTAATTGAGAGGGGATATCGCCCAGATACGGAAATCCCGGCATGAAGCCTATATAATAAGTATAGTAACTCTCAGAGGTATGGAGATTTATTATCTCTTCTTTTGTTATCTGATGAAGTCTTTGAATTAACTTTAAATCTAAAGCGAAACTTTCATCATAACAGGCAGGTATTTTCCATGTTTTATTGGCACTTTTATGAGATTGAGATTTTATTTCACTCATCTCTAAAGTAATTTTTTCTTTATTTTGATCGCGTATTTCAGAATTTTCAAAAATGATCACAATTTTATTAAACGAAGGAATTATATTTAGTAAAGGCAGTCCAAGATTTGAAATAGTGGAAAATGCTTTATTCACCTCTATCGATATAGATTTTGAGGAGTCATCTCCAAAATCTAAGACCATCCCTCGGTCTCCATAAGAATTTATTCCTTTGAAATACACGCTAATATCTTAATGTAACTTTGGTGCATTTGAATAAAATTAATTTTAATTCTGATATAGCAGAAAAAGATCATCGATTTTATGAGTCTGTTGATATGCAACTAATAGACAAAATTAGCTCTGCCAATATTTCCTGTTTATTTCATGGGGGTTCAAAAGAAGTTGTTTCTAAAGCACTTAATTATTGTAATACAAAGAACGTTTCAATCGGAGCTCATGTCTCCTTTTTAGATAGAGATAACTTTGGACGGTCACAAATTAATTGGAACAAGCAACTCATCCATGAAATTCTCAACGATCAATTACTTTTTATTCATAACCTTGCATTGGAAATGAGCGCTACAGTGACTCATATCAAACTTCACGGAGCTCTCAGTAATATGGCTTGTGTTGACCAGGATCTCTCTGCTGAAATAGTCGGCTATTTAAAAAAAAATTACCCTTATTTGATATTACTTGCACCAGCTTTAAGTGAACTTGCAAAAATGAGCTTGGAGAGTGACACTGCTACTGCTCTTGAGGTTTTTGCAGATCGCACCTATGAAGCCAATGGCACACTCACACCTCGTTCTGTTAGGGGCTCTTTAATCACAGACCCCAAAAGTGCCAGCGAACACGTTCGAGCAATGCTCATACAAAAGGGAATTATTTCTCGCGCAGGGGATACTTTAAAAACAGATATACATTCAATCTGTGTACATAGCGACACACCAAATAGTGTTGAAATATCTGAACAAATTTGCATACTTCTTGAAGAAATGAAGATAAAGCAAGTAACACTTCCAGAATTTTTTTAAAACTATTATGGGTAATTATTTTTTTTACGGCACACTTCGTTCTATCTCAGTTTTAGAAAAAGTTATTGGAAAGACATCTAACCATTTAAATATAATTCCTGCTTTTGCACCTAAAAGCGAATTACGCCTTGTCATTGACGAGAATTTCCCAGTTATAATTTTTGGTGATAACTACACAGGTGTTGACGGGATATTAGTGAAAGGTTTAACGGACGATGATATTGCACGCATACGTTTTTTTGAAGATGTAGAATTTGCTCCTAAAATAATGTCCGTTGAGGCTGGTGGAAAACATCAAAAGGCAGAATACTTTTCTCAAAAAGGAGTCGAGCCCTCGATGAACCCTTGGTTTTATGAGGAATGGAAAGAGCAAGACGAGGCTTTGACTTTAGTGACCACTGAACTTTGGATGCAACTTTATGGGAAATATACTGCGGAAGAGGCAGATCAGTATTGGAATGATGTTAAAAAACAAGCTTATCATAAGTATCACTCTCAACAATGAGGGTTATTAATTTTTTTCTGCTTATTTCCTTTTTATTTATCCCCCATTCCTTTTCCAACGAGACCAGTTGGAATTTGTTAAAAGACGGCGGTAAAGTAGTTTTTATTCGTCATGCTTACGCCCCAGGGGGTGGAGATCCTGATAACTTTGAACTAGAAGACTGCTCAACACAAAGAAATTTAAATCAACAAGGAGTTCGTCAATCCCAAACAATTGGTCAATTATTTATTGAATATTCTATACCGGTAGACTCTGTTTACTCTAGTCAGTGGTGCCGCTGCCGAGATACAGCTCGGTATGCGTTTGGAGATTTTAAGAATTTTAGTGCTTTAAACTCAACGTTTTCTGGTAAGTACCAAAAAAATCACTCAAAACAAATGTTGGAATTGAGTGAATTTATCAATAGATGGGACGATAGTGGGGGCAACCTAATTTTCGTCACTCATTATGTGATCGTCGGGGGCTTTCTTGATTATTATCCAAACTCTGGAGAAATTGTGATTGCAGATAAATCTTTATCAATTTTAGGAACTATAAAAGTAGACTTCTAAAAGAATACTCTTTCAATAAACCAATATAAACCTATTAAGGAGATTATTACAGAAATAGGAATTTGCAAAAATGCTCGATACCAACTTTGGCGTGAGGGTAAAATAAAAATAATTGATGCAAGAATAATGATTGCAATTTGAGCTACTTCAACTCCAAGATTAAATGAAATCAGACTTATTACCAGTTGACTTGTATTCAACCCGATATCTCCAAGAACAAAAGCAAAACCTAAACCATGAATTAATCCAAAGATAAAAATTATGACATAACGAGGAACAACCAAACGTCTTTGAAAAATATTTTCTATAGCGACATAACTAATGGATAGGGCGATCAAGGGTTCTACAACTACTGCAGGGATAAAGATTAAATTTAAACTAGCAAGAATTAGTGTAATAGAATGTGCGAGGGTAAACATAGTAACTTGTAGGAATAGAGGTTTAAATTTAATTGCATAAAAAAAGATACCGATAATAAACAATATATGATCTAGTCCTTTAGGAACAATGTGCTCTATTCCTAGAATGAGATATTCAATTATTGTTTTTCCTATTGAGGATCGTGATTGTTTAGACAAAAGGGGCGATTTTTCAGCTGGCTGTAAATAACTTGTAAACAAGACAGACTCTTTTGATAAGTCCTCAAATTGTCTAATTACTACAGGGCCTATCTCTTTATCAAATTGAACTGTAAACGAGGAGTCTTTTAATTCGAAATTGAGATATAAAATTGTATCTCTCGGCATCTCTTCATTTGTCTCATCAAATGTCTCTACTTTATTTAGTAAGAGAGGTATGATCTCACTCTCGTTATTGATTTGGATCTTATTGATAAATTTAGACTTATTTTTTATTACTAACTCTTCTATTTCTTGAACTGAAAAGCCCCTAAATTCATCATATTTTTGAGACTGAGGGGAGTTATTTGTATCCACATAAACGGAGGCATCAATTTCAGACAGGACGGTTTCTGCATTCAATTTAAATTCAATTGAAGCATTTTCCTCTATAATGGTAATATCTACGATCGCGGGTTTAATTTCATGTGTAAGCACAGGAGGGCTTAATAGAAGAATAAAAAAGAATAAGTACTTAATCATTAAATCATGTTTACCAAAGTTCACCTCAGAATTCTTTATATTTTTTCATTCCTCATTACTTGCTTTGTTCAGGCAAGTGCTCACGAATTTTGGATTGAGCCAACCAAATACCAGCTTAATGACAACATCATAAATGCTCACTTGAGAGTAGGTCAAGAATTCCAAGGTATGGCTTTAATGTATAATCCTCAAGATTTTAAAACCTTTAAAATTTTATCTGGATCGAAAAATAAAAAAGAAAAAGTCAAAGGTATACTTGGAGATGTACCAGCATTAAATACAAAGACAAAGTTGGAAAACTTATTAATTATTTATCACGAAACTACTGATAAATTTGTAGACTACAAAAAATTTCAAAAATTTAAGGATTTTGTCTCTGAGAAAGGTTACGAGCAATTAATTCAAACTCATTTAGATAAAGACTTCCCCCAAAGTAATTTTATGGAGAGTTATCGGCGTTATGCAAAATCTTTAATTACCACAGGTAGTGGCAGTAAAGGAAAAGATAAGAAAACAGGACTTTTGTTTGAATTTGTTTTAGATCAAAACCCTTATACAAATTTTGACTCTAATCAAATAAGTGCAACTTTATATTATAAAAAAAAACCCCTTCCAAATAACCTCGTTACAATTTTCTCAAAATATAAAAACTCTAGATTGTCTGTTTCAAATATCAAAACAGATGAGAAGGGTAAATTTACTTTTGAAATAGAACCAGGTAAGGAGTATCTATTAGACTCAGTTGTCATTTATCCATTAAAATCAAAACCTGAAAAACAACAACCAATCTGGCATAGTGACTGGGCTTCTACAACGTTCTTAGTTCCTGAAAATAATCTTTAATTTTTATTTATTAGTATAAAATGTAGATCATGATTTTTGCTTTAAAAGTAATATTAGCAGCCCTTGTAATTGCATTTGCAAGCTGGCTTTCTGGTAAAAAACCAGAGTTATCTGGATTTATTATCGCTCTTCCAATCGCGAGTATTATTGCCATTGCCTTCTCTTTTCTAGAGCATAAAAATACTGAAAATACTGTAATCTTTGCTAAGAGTATTCTTGTTGGGGTGCCTGTTTCTTATTTATTTTTCTTACCCTTTTTCTTCGCAAAAAATCTTAATATGAATTTTTGGCTAATTTATTTGATCGGATTAACTTTGCTAGTAATCGGATTTTTTGTTCATAAATACATTATGAGCCTTATTTAGATGTTTGAGTTATTTGCAGACTCAACTCCAAATGCTAGAAAAATTTCAATAATGTTAGAGGAGATCAATGAAAATTACTCGATTACATTTATAAACTTAAACAAAGGAGAACAGTTCCACGAAGACTTTAAAAAAATCTCTCCTTTCTCAAAAATTCCCGTACTCAAACATGAAAACCAGACTATCTTTGAATCTGGTGCGATATTAATATATTTAGCAAACTTCTCTGGAGAGTTTTATGGTTTAAATCAAAATTTAACGACTCAATGGCTGATGGCACAGATGGGTTATATTGGACCAATGTTAGGTCAGCATCATCAATTTCATCATTACAACCCAGGTAAAAGTGAATTTGGAGAACAACGATATTTTAAAATAGCAGAAACTATTTACAAAAATTTGGATGATCATTTATCTAACAATGAATATTTAGCAAGAGAATATTCAATTGCTGACATGGCAACATTCCCTTGGATAGCACGACATCCAATCCACGATATTGGTTTAAATAAATATTTAAATTTGACCAGATGGTATAATAAAATTGCACTTAGACCTGCTGTTATAAAGGGTTACGATTTATTGAAAGATGGCACAGTGCCGCCAAGTGTAAATTAAAATGAAAGTATATTTCAATGGTTCATGTAATATTTGTAATGCTGAAATAAGTCATTATAAAAAAAAAACATGTGATATAAACTACGTTGATATCTCCAAAGATAGAGATGAACATATAAATCACCTTTCAAAAAAAGATTTATTTAGAAGAATGCACGTTTACCATCAGGGTAGGCTGATCTCCGGATCAGAGTCATTTTTAATTTTGTGGGATACCATGCCCAGATGGAAATATTTGTCATCATTTTTAAAGTTACCAATTTTTAAGCAATTATGGAAAATCGCATACGAAACGATGGCTTTGTTATTATATTATAAAAATAAATCTAAGATCTGAGGAGAACCATTCTTGCAGTTTAACCACAAGAATGGTTTTTGGAGGATTAAGGTTAATCATCAATATTTACCCTAATCTCATAAAAATAGATCAAATAGATTGCCTTTAAAAAATAATATTAATTAACTTAATTTTCGAGATTGGTTCTTTTTTATAACTTCACCAATAAAATACAAAGAACCTCCAAAATAAACAGAAGTCTGTTTTGAAGATAATTTATTAATAGTTTTAAAAGACTGCTCTAAAGAGTCAGCAAAATATAAAGAGAGATTTTTGGGCAATAGTTCTTTAGTAATAGAATTTTCTTCATCCATTTTAACTACCACAATTTTATTAAAGTGTTTTGACAAACTAGTAAGCATTTGCAAATACTTTTTATTATTTAAAAAAGAGCATATTAATATTTTTTTATTTTTAGTTAATGATGCAATCAAGGCTTTCATTCCATCTATATTGTGAAATCCATCTAAATAAATATCTTTGAATTTTTTAATCTTTCCTGTTAAAACACCGTTTTTAATTTTTTGTAATCTTCCTGGCCATTGACAATTTGTTAATGATTTTTGGGTCACTTCCGTATCAAACGCATCTTTTAAAATATTTTTTGCTAAATGTATTCCTAATCCAGCATTAACTAATTGATGTGCACCCAATAAATTTAATTTTGATATATCTATTTTTACATTATCAGAAATATAAAATTTAGATTTTATCTTCCACTCATCATTATAAATATCTGCATTCAATTTTCTTTTCTTTAGTTGCGACTTAATATAATTCATTACTCCTAACTTTTGCTTGTTAACAACAATCGTACTTCTTGAATTCAAAATACCTAATTTTTCGAATGCGATTTGATTTAAGGAAGTACCAAGATAATCTTGATGATCTAAGGAAATTGGAGTTATAGCTGCAAATTTTGATTTTTTGATTATATTTGTAGCGTCAAACCTTCCTCCGAGTCCCACCTCTAAAATTAAATAGTCAGCTTTATGATCTTGAAAAGCTTTAAAAGCTGCCGCTGTAGTTATTTCAAAAAAAGTAATTAAATTTCCTTCATTCATATTTTCACAATATCTTAAATATTTTAATAACTTTTGATTGGAAATATCTTTTGATCTTAATTGTATTCTTTCATTAAACTTTACTAGGTGTGGCGTAGAGTAAACATGTGTTGAATATCCATGGTGGTTGAGTATTGACTTTAAAATTGCTGCTGTTGAACCCTTCCCATTAGTCCCGGCTATATGAATTACTTTTGGTAATAAACTCTCATCAAAATCTATTTTTTTAAGGAGCTTTTTAATTCTGCCTAAAGATAAGTCAGAAAACTTAGGGTGAAGTTTTAGTAGTCTTTGAAAAATGGGATCTTGCAAGATCTTATTTTTTTACAAAAGATAAAACTTTTGAGAGAGATTGATTTAATTCTTTACGATGAACAACCATATCAATCATCCCGTGCTCTAAAAGATATTCAGCTGTTTGAAAATCTTCAGGTAACTGCTCTTTAATCGTTTCTTCAATCACTCGTTTGCCAGCAAAACCAATCATACTTCCTTTTTCTGCAATAATGATATCTCCAAGCATGGCAAATGAAGCACTAACACCACCTGTAGTTGGATGGGTCAGCACGCTAATATATGGGATTTTATGCTGGTCCAACAAATTCACAGCAGCAACTGTTTTAGGAAGTTGCATCAAACTTACGATACCCTCTTGCATTCTAGCACCACCTGAAGAAGCAACAGAAATAAATGGACAATTCAAATCAACAGCATTTTGACAACCTATTTTAAATGCTTCTCCAACAAATTGACCCATAGAACCTCCCATAAAATTGAAGTCTAAAATAAAAACTACAACCTTAGTATTTCCAATTTCACCTTGAGCTAAAATAGCAGCATCTTTTTGATCAGTTTTTTTTTGTGCATCCTTCATTCTATCGGAATACTTTTTAAGATCTTTAAATTTTAAAGGGTCATTATTTTCAAAAGGAACTTCTATAAACTCAAATGCATTGTCACCAAATAAATTTTTCAATCTACTATTTACGTCCATATTCATATGGTAGTCACAATAAGAACAAATATTAAGATTTTCTTTTAAATCACTGACATAAAGAGTCCTCTCTCCACAACCACACTTGGTCCATAAATCAGAGGGGGGCTCTTTTCGAGTAACAAGAGAACTTAATTTAGGTTTTACATAATCTGTTAACCAGTTCATTTTAAACTTTAACCTCTGTAATAAATTTTCTTAAATCAATAAGATATTTATTGATATCCATTTTTAAATCAAAATATTTTTGTATAAGAGCTGAACCAATTATAACACCATCAGCATTAGTTTTTTTTGATATTTCGAGTACATCCTTTTTAGATTTTATTCCAAACCCAACTAAAACTGGAATTTTTGACATCTTTTTTAGAGATTTAACATTTTTATTGATCTCTTTATAATCTAATTTGTTTGAGCCAGTAATTCCTGTTGCTGATATATAATAAATAAAACCCTTTGAACCCTTTAAAAGTTTTTGAGCTCTTTTCTTATCTGTCATCGGTGAGATTAACTTAATCAAATGAATATTATTTTTAGATAGAGACTTTTTAATTTCACTTTCTTCCTCAAAAGGCAAATCTACAATAATTATTCCATCAACAATATTTTTTATACTTTTAATGAATTTATCTACACCAAATTTACGAACAGTATTTAAATAGCACATAATCACAAACGAAGTATTGTTTTTAGATTTACTTAATTCTTTAATTAAATTTAGTGATTGTTGTGTTGACAGGTTTGAGCTAAGTGCAAGTTTATTCGCTTCTTGAATAATAGGCCCATCTGCCATCGGATCAGAAAAGGGAAGTCCAAATTCAATAACATCAGGTTGATGAGATAGCATTTCATTAAAGATTTTTTTACTTTGAGACAATGTAGGAAACCCACATGTCATAAATAAGGAGAGTATTTTTTTCTTAGGAAGAGTGTCTAAATTATTCATCTGCATCAAATCCAATAGCCTTAGCTGCAGTAAATAAATCTTTATCACCTCTTCCACACATATTTAAAATTACAACTTTATTTTTATGTTTATTTTTAAATGCTTTAATTAAGTAGGCTAGAGCATGTGAGGGTTCTAGTGCAGGGATAATTCCCTCTAGTTTTGAACATGTTTGAAATGCTTCAAGAGCTTCTTTATCAGTTACACCGAAGTACTTAACTCTTTTAATATCTTTTAAGTGGGAGTGTTCAGGCCCTACACCAGGATAATCGAGACCGGCAGAAATAGAATGAGCTTCTTTTATTTGTCCATCATTGTCTTGTAAGACATAACTGTAACTACCGTGTAAAATACCAGGAGTCCCAGAGGTCATTGTAGCAGCTGTTTCTTCTGTTTTAGCGCCTCTACCAGCCGCCTCAACTCCAATAATCTTTACCTTTTTATCATTTAAAAATGGATAAAATAAACCCATGGCATTTGATCCGCCTCCAACGCAAGCTATCAAATAATCTGGTAGTTTTTTCTCTACTTTTAATATTTGCTCTCTCGCCTCTTTTCCAATGACAGATTGAAAATCTCTGACCATTTTTGGATAGGGGTGGGGACCTGCAGTGGAGCCAATAATATAAAAAGTATCTCTGACGTTTTTAATCCAATCTCTTAGAGCTTCATTCATCGCATCTTTTAAAGATTTACTTCCGGACTCAACAGGAATAATGGTGGCACCCAGAAGCTTCATTCTGAAAACATTTGGTTTTTGTCTCTCAATATCTTTAGAGCCCATGTAGATATAACAAGGTAGTCCAAAAAGCGCACAAACAGTAGCTGTTGCAACTCCGTGTTGTCCAGCACCTGTTTCAGCAATAATTCTTGTTTTGCCCATTTTTTTTGCAAGGAGTATTTGTCCTAAGCAATTATTGATTTTATGGGCTCCTGTGTGATTTAGCTCATCTCTTTTAAAATATACTTTTGGTCCATTAATATATTTAGATAAATTTTTAGCGTAGTGCAAAGAGGAGGGCCTGCCCACATAGTTTTTAAAAAGATCATTTAGCTCTTTTTTAAATTTTTTATCCTTTTGAATTTTTTTATACGATTTATCTAAATTTAATAATAGGGGCATTAATGTTTCTGAAACATACATGCCACCAAATTCACCAAATCTTCCAACAGTGCTAGGTTGTTTATATGTTTTCATTAATTATAAATTGATGAAATAATACCATCTATCAAAGTAAGGCTTTTTTCACCTGGTTGTTCCTCTACACCAGAATTTATATCAACAAAATCCGCACCTGTTAAGCTAATTGCTTTTTTGATATTAGTGACATTTAGACCTCCTGATAAAATATAAGGAAGGTTTTTAATATTTTTAAAATCAGACCAATCCCAAGTTGTATTGTTTCCTCCAGGCATCTGATTTGAAGATGGTTTGGCTTCAATGAGGAACTGATCTACATCAATTAACTCAGTTGTTTTAAAATCTTCTGGTGATATTGATTTATATATCTTTTTCTTAAAATTACTTTTAACTTCACTTATAAAGTTTTGATCTTCATCCCCATGAAGTTGAATTGTATCAAAATCAAAAACTTCTAATTTATTTTTAATTTCACCAATTGATGGATTAACAAAAACACCCACAAATTTATCTTTATGTGTTTTAAAATATTGGTTAACAAGAGCTAGTGTTTCTATATCTATAAATCTTGGACTCTTTTCATAAAAAATTAACCCTTGATAGGAAATATTTAAATCAAGACAGTGATTAATAATGGCTGGATTATTTTGTCCACAAATTTTTATTTTTATATTGTTCGCCATATTTTTTTAATAATTCTAAAGGTTTTTTGCTTTCTATTAATTCTCTTCCTATTACAACAAAGCTTGCACCATCTTGTAAAGCATTATGAGCAAAAGTAACTCTTTTTTGATCATCATTTCTAGCAAACATTTTAACACCAGGTGTTATTTTAATTAATTTATTAAATTTTCCTAAAACTCTCAGGTCATCACCTGAGCAAATAAGGCCATGAATATTTACATTATTAGCGATTTCAGTAAATTTTTTTACAAGTTTTTTTGTACTACCCTCTTTATAAATTTTTTCGCTATCTTTTCCATCTAAGCTCGTCAATAAGGTTACCCCTAAGATTTTAGTTTTAAGTTTATTTTTCTTAATAGAGTTTACTGCAGCTTTCATCATCTCTTTACCTCCTGATATATGCAAGGTAAGAAAATCAGGATTTATGTTTGATAAAGAATCTATCGCACTGCTAACAGTGTTTGGAATATCGTGAAGTTTTAAATCAAGGAATAATTTACATTTCGACCTTTTGATTTCTGAAATAAGCTCATTTGAACGGTTATTATAAAAAGATCTATACCCCACTTTAAAACCATAAACGTGGCGGTAAAGTTTCTTAACAATACTAATATTTTGAGTATTTGATTTTAGATCTAGGGCTATAAAAGATTTAAATTTTTTCATTTAACTTTTTATTGATATTTTCACTAGCTTTGAATGTAACTTTCCATTTAGAGGGTATATATATTTTTTTCTTATTTCTAGGATCAGATCCATATCTAGATTTCATAAATTTAGACTTAAAAACGCCAAAATTTCTTAGCTCTATAGAAATATGATCAGAAATATTTTTTTCTAAAATATCGAAGAACCTATTAAAAATAGCTTCATTTATTTTAGATGTTAAATCAGTTTCAGATTGCAAATAAGTCTTTAAAATATCAGACTTATTCTTCTTTGGAGTCCTTATCCTCATCCAAAGCCTTACCTAGAATATCCCCTAAAACTGAACCAGAGGATTTAGATCCATATTTTTCTAACAAACTTTGTTCTTCATCTATCTCTAGCTGTCTTATTGAAAGAGCAAACTTTCGATTTGTAAGATCAATAGAACTTATTTTAGCATCTATTTTCTGACCCTCATTATATCTAGATATATTTTGCTCTTCTTTATTTTTGGAGAGCTCTTTTCTTCTTATAGTTGTTTCGATAAAGCTTGCTACTTCAACATCGATTCCATTATTAGAAATCTTAGTTATTGTTGCAGACACAATATCTCCTTTAGATTTATCTTTAAAAAATTCATTAAAAGGGTCGGTGGATAATTGTTTAATACCAAAGCTTATTTTCTCTTTTTCAGGATCAATTTCTAAAATCTTAACCTGAATACTTTGACCTTTTTGATATTTTTTTAAGGTTCTATCACCATTAGAGTCAGTCCATGATAGATCGTTTTTATGAATTAGACCGTCAATATTGTCATTGAGCTTTGCAAATATACCAAACTCAGTAATGTTCTTGATTTCTGTATCAATAATTTGGTCTTTTTTGTATTCATTTAGAATATTCTCCCATGGATTTGGCTCAGTTTGTTTAATTCCAAGACTTATTCTTTTCTTTTCTTTATCTATTTCTAATATTTTTACTCTAATATTAAATCCAACTTCTAAGATCTTATTTGGATGTATGTTTTTTTTAGTCCAGCTGATATCGTTGGAGTGAACCAATCCCTCTAAGTCTTTTTCTGTAAGTTGAACAAATGCACCGTAATCAGTTATATGGGTAATTTTTCCATCATAAATCTCATTAAGAGTAATTTTCTCTTCTATTTTTTCCCAAGGATCATCTTTTAATTGTTTATAACCTAAGCTAATTTTATCTGAGTCGTCTGAAACTTTAAGAATTTTAAATTCATATTTTTTTCCGACTTCCAGTACATCTGAAGGGTGGCCAATTCTACTCCATGAAATATCACTCAAATGAACTAGGCCATCAATTCCACCTAAATCTACGAAAGCACCATAGTCTGTAAAAGTTTTTACCTTACCCATAACAACTGAGTTACTTTGAGACTTTTCTAAAATTTGGTTTTTTATTTCTTTTTGTTTTTCTTCAAGTATTGCTTTTCTTGAGACAACAATGTTACCTTTTGAGTAATCCATTTTAAGAATTTCAAAAGTTTCCTCTGTCTTTATTAAATGACTTACATCTCTAACGGGGCGCACATCAATTTGGCTTAATGGTAAAAAAGCATTAGTGCCCATAATTTTTACATAGAGACCAGCCTTAGCTTTACCAACAATAAAACCTTTTACTCTCTCTTTATTATCATAGAGTTTTTGAAGCTTTTCCCATGATTTCATTTTGATTGCTTTTTCATGAGAAACTTTTACGTTTCCTTCTCTATCTTCTAATTTTTCGACAAATACTTCAATAACTTGTCCAGTTTTCAAATCATCTGATGATCCAGTATTAAGAAATTCTTCTTTGGGTATTTGACCCTCGCTTTTATATCCAATATCAACTGTTATGTGTTGATCACTTATTTTAAGAATAGTTCCAGAAATTATTTTATTTGCAGCGATTGTGTTTTTAGTTTCGAATTGTTGGTCTAGCAATTTGCTATACTCGTCGTTAGATATCATAAGTCATTATTTACCTTTCAAGTTAAGTTAGGTTCTTTTAAAGTTTTATTAATGTTTTTCAAGAAAAATTAATTACTAAATTGAGATATATGTTTGAAAAACGTTGGATAGCTTGTTTTTACACAAGATTTATCTTTAATTATATTGTTTTTCTTACAAATCATATTTGAAATATAAAAAGACATTAATATCCTATGATCATTATCGTGTTTAATAATACCAGCACCTTTTTTTAAATCGTGGTTACCATAAATATATAAATCAAAATTTTTAATTACACACTTTGCACCAATTTTTTTTAAATTTTCCTTTATGAGTAACAATCTATTACTTTCTTTGACTGTGAGTTCTTTTAAACCTTTAAATATTGACAAGCCATTTGCAAAAGATGCTGCTATAGACAAAATTGGAATTTCATCAACTTGTAATGGAACATCAACAGATTCCAGTGTAGTTGAATTTAAATTTTTTTTTTGTTCAATTCTTAGATCGGCAATTAACTCATTGTGAATTTTTCTCTTTCTAATTACTTTTATATTTCCACCCATTTTCTTTAAGGTTTTGATAAAACCCACTCTTGTTTTATTAAAAAGAATATTTTTAACGATAAGTTTAGACCCAGGTTTTAAACAAGCAGCTGAAATAAAAAATGCTGCCGAAGACGGATCACCGGGTACATTATAATTTATTGTTTTTAAATCTTGGTTATTTTTCATCTCTATAAATCTGTGTAGAGAATTTTCCTTGACTTTAATATTATATCCCATCGACTTAAGCATATTCTCAGTGTGATCTCTTGTAGTCTTAAACTCTTTAATTTTTACTGTCCCATTAGTATTTAAAGCTGATAGCATTATTGCGCTTTTGATTTGTGCAGAGGGAATAAGTATTTCAAACGTTAAAGGTACTGCATTACCAGTTCCCTTCAGTTTAATTGGAGGAAATGATTCGCCTCTTAATTTAATTGTTGCACCTATTTTAGATAAGTGATCTGTAACTCTTCTCATAGGTCTTTTGCTAAGAGAACTATCTCCAATTAATTTAACTTCAATATTGTTAGATGAAATTAAGCCAGATATAAGCCTAATTCCAGTTCCTGAATTTCCAAAATCTATTATCTTTTTAGGTTGGATCAATCCACCAGGAGGAATACCAAAAACCTCATAATGCGTATCTGTTTTGAAAATTTGAACGCCTAATAGCCTCATAGCTTTGAGTGTATTAATTACATCTTCTCCTTGTAATAAATTAGAAATTTTTGATTTACCAACAACTTGTCCTGCTAAAATTAAAATTCTATGACTGATTGATTTATCACCTGGAGGGAAATATTTACCTTTAATCAAACTTCTGTTATTAAAAGACATGATGCTAGGTATAATTTTTACCTAAGTAGATTTTTTTCACAAATTTATCTGATGTAATCTCTTTAGGGCTCCCAGATTTAATTATTTCACCATTGTAAATGATGTATCCAAAATCAACAATACTCAATGCCTCTTTTACATTATGGTCAGTTACAATTATTCCAATATTCATTTTTTTTAACAATGAAATTGTTGATTTAACCTCTTCTATCGCTATCGGGTCTATGCCTGCAAAAGGTTCATCAAGTAAAAGAAATTTTGGATTACTAGCTAATGCCCTAGCAATTTCAGTTCTTCTTCTCTCACCGCCAGATAATAATTTTCCTTTTGTCTTTTGAAAACTACCTAATGAGAATTGTTTAATTAAATTTTCTGTTACTTTTATTGAATTATTTTTATCATAAAATAATTCCGCTATTGAAAAAATATTATCGTAAACACTTAAATCTCTAAATATCGATGCTTCTTGTGGTAAATATGAAATACCTAGCTTGGTCCTTAAACTGAGACTTTTTTCGTTTAAAACGTTTTCATCTAATTGAATTTTTCCTAAATCAGGAGATAAAAAACCAGCTATAATATTAAAAAGAGTTGTCTTACCACTACCGTTTGGTCCAAGCAAACCATTAATCCGATTGTTTTTAAACTCAATATTTACATTATTAAGAGCTTTTTTTGACTTAAAGCTTTTACTTATTTCGATCAGCTTAATCGTTTGCATTATTTTCTAATAAAACTTCAACAAGAGACTCTTTATTAGCTGAGTTAAGTATTCTTTTGTTATTATCTATATCAGCTATTAATTCATTTCCTGTAAGTAGTCTTGTTGGAGACTCAATTGATACATCGCCAGTAAGTTTTATTATATTATCATCACGTGTGTAGATAGCATATTTACCCTTAAAAGTTTCTTCCTCAAATTCAATCACCACATTTTCAAAAAGCTCAATCACAGTAAAAATTTCATCATTGTTTTCTTCTATATAATTAGCAATCATTTTATCAGCAAAGGCTATAAATTTATCGTTTTTAAACTCTACATCGCCATTAGCCGTGTAGCTTTTATTTTCTGAGTCCCAAATAAGGCTTTCTCCTGCTTTTACATAACTTTCTGTGTATGCATTTGAAAAAAAAAATAAAAATGAAATAAAAAAAAATAATTTACTTGTTAATGACAAATTCCACCTCACCTTCAAAAAATATTTTACCATCATAATCAAGGTTTTTAAAACCTTGTGCTTTTAATAATCCCATATTATTAATTACCTCAACATTCTCATCACTCTTGGAAATTTCTTTAGAAAGGTTAATTGATATATTTTTTCCATAAATTTTATATTCTTTATTCTCTAAATATGAATTTCCCTCAAGGTAGATATTATCTTCATCAATTTTATTTAATTTTTCAGAACCAATCTTAGTGATCCCTGACTTGCTTAAAACAATACTAGAAAAGTTTTCAACAGTAATATTTTTTTGACTAAAATTTTTGGTTAACGGTTTTTGGTTAAGAAAAAATATTAAACACTGAGCTCCCAAAAAAATTATAATTAAAGTATTTATTATTTTATTACCTAAATAGTTAATCATTTTCTAAACACTTTTTTATATTAACAATACCAATTGGTTTATTCTGTCTTGCAACGATAAGGCTTGTAATAGAATGTTTATTCATAAGAACAATAGCAGATGAAATTAATAAATCACTTGTTGCAACTATAGGTCTACTTTTCATAATATTAGTAGCCTTTTCCTTCATATCAATCTTTTCAATTGATCTTCTTAAATCACCATCAGTAATAATACCCTTAATTTCTTTATTTCTATCTAAGACAACAACACATCCGTATTTTTTTTCAGTCATCATTAAAACTGCATCAATTATAGATGAATTTGAATGGATAATAGGAATATCAATATCCATAATTTCATTTAAAGTTTTTAATTTTTTTCCAATTTTTCCACCTGGATGTAGTTCACTAAAGGATTTTTTATCAAATTTTCTCAGACTTAAAACCGAACAACAAAGAGCATCGCCAAGTGCTAAAGACATTGTTGTAGAAGTTGTAGGAATTGTTTGCAATTTATCAGCCTCTGAATGAGGAGGTAACACCAAACCAATATCGGAGTTTTTAGACAATAAACTTTTTTTAGAGGAAGTTATTGAAATAATTTTAATTTTCTTTTTCTTACTAAAGTTTATTAAATCCGCCAATTCATGTGATTCTCCAGAATTAGATAAAATTATAAGAACATCATTTTTTTCTACTATGCCCATATCACCGTGACTTGCATCAACTGGATTTAAATAGATTGCTGGTATTCCTGTTGATGTGAAGGATGCTGCAATCTTGCCAGCAATATTCCCACTTTTTCCTACACCTGAAACAATTATTTTACCATTTTGTTTTGATATTAACTCAACAGCTTTGATAAAATCTTTATCCAAGCTTTTAGAAAGCTTAGCTAATGCAATAGATTCTAACTTTATTACTTCTTGTCCTACTTTTTTGATTTTTGATTTATTCATTAATTATTTGTGGGCAAAAATGTCTATTCCCTCCCATCCTTGTAAATCTAACTCAACTCTTATTTCCATAAATTTCATTATCGATTTATATATCTTCAATCTTTTTTGACTTATCAATTTATCATTAAGAGAGTCTTTTATTTCTGATAAATACAAAACATCATTCATTGCATATTCTATTTGTTTTTTGGTAAGTTTTTTTTTACTCCAATCAGATGACTGTTCTGTTTTATCTAATTGAATATCTAATATTTCATAAACTAGATCTTTTAGACCATGTTTTGATGAATAAGTTCTAGTTAATTTTGATGCAACCTTTGTACAAAACACATTTTTTACACTAATTTTTAAATTTTCTTTTAATACTGCCATATCAAATCTTCCAAAATGAAAAATTTTTGTAAGATCCTTATTTTCTAGTAATGTTTTTAAGTTCTTTGATAATTTTGGTGATAAATCCTCTTCAAATTTAATTAGATACACTTTTTTATCTGTTTCATTTCTTAATTGTATTAGACAGAGTCTGTCTCTTTTAATATTTAAACCAAGAGTTTCAGTATCGATAGATATATCTCCTTTAAATGATTTTAAAACTTTGCTTGGTAGATCATTATGAAATAATTGATAATTTGACATCCTAGAACATATATTTATATAAGATAGATAATACAATGAAAAACAAAAATATCTTAGTTTTTGGATCAACAGGCTTTATAGGAAGAAGTATCACAAAAAGACTCTTACAAAATGGTGACAAGCTTATATGTCCTGTCAGAAATGCCAGTAGGGTTAAAAGAAATATACTTTCAGGAGACATAGGACAGATTGAAGTAATTGAATTTGATATTAATAATTTAGATGAAATTAAAAGCTTAATAGAGAAATCAGATTTAGTAATTAATTTGATAGGAATTCTATATGAACAAAATAATTTATCCTTTGAACTAGCTCATTACTTATTACCAAAAAAAATCGCTGGTTATTGTGAATTATTTAAAAAACCATTTCTTCATGTTTCAAGTTTAGGTTCAACTTTTCAAACCAAATCAAATTATTTAATTAGCAAAAAAATGGGCGAAGAATTTATTGAAAATAATAACACCAATCATATTATTGTAAGACCAAGTACAGTTTATGGTGAAGAGGATAATTTTATTAATTTATTTGGTAAGATGGCTAAAATTCTACCTTTCCTTCCATTAATTAAAAAAGGAAAAACTAAATTCCAACCAATTTATGTCAATGACTTATCTCTCTTAATTTTTAATCTATTAAATAATTTTGATAAATACAAAAATTCTAATTTAGCAGCTGTAGGTAATGAGATATTTACTTTTAAAGAAATTTTAAGTCATATATTCATGTCTTTGAAAAAAAAGGAAAGATTTTTTTATATGCCTTCTTTTCTTGCAATCCTTCAAGGCAAAATATTAGAAAAACTTCCTAAACCTTTATTTACTTATGATCAGTATGTAACTCTTTCACATGATAGTATATCAGAGGGAAGTCAAAAATTAGTCACCGATATATTGAAACAAGATCTGTCAAATATGAAAATTATTACTTCAGAGTATCTTAAAAAGTTTATTGATAGAGTTTAATAAACATAAATTAACAAGACTATTCCTATAAAAATTCTATAAACAACAAATGGTGTGAAACCAATTTTATTTATAAAATTAATAAAAATAGAAATTGTGATATAAGCTGCAAAAAATGAAGAAAAAAAAACTATAAATAGACCCTTATCAATAATAACACTCTCAAAATCACTTATATTTGAAAAAAAAGATAACCCAATTATGGGTATACCCATATATAAACTATAAATAGAGGAATATTTACGGTCTTCTCCAAATAACCTAAAAGCAATGATACAACTTCCTGCTCTACTAAAACCTGGTAAAAAGGCAAGACACTGAAAAAAACCAGCTAAAATAAATTTGGTACTTTTGCTTTTAATAACAAATTTAAATTTATTTGGTTTGTCTGCGATATAGAGCAATATTGCTCCTATAATTGAGGTGTATCCTATTATCTCTAAGCTAATAAAACTTAAATTATAAAATTTTAATATTATGCCCAGAAAAACTGCTGGTATAGTTGCATAAACTATTACCTTAAAGTTGGCTTTAATATTTGATTTTGAAAAATGTTTATGTGCAAACAGATATATTAATAATGCTAATAAAGAGGCAAAGTGGGCAGATGTTTCATATAAATAGTTTCTTGATTCTATGTTCTTATAAAGTATTTCTATGATATTTAGGTGACCACTCGAACTAACTGGGATAAATTCAGTAATTCCTTGTATTAGACCATAAAAAATATAAAAAATACTATCAATAGTCATAATTTATTATCATTTATTGGTTTACTAAGTCTTAAAATCTTTATATTAATACCATCCGAGTTATTTGTAGGAGAATAAAGTAATATTTTATTATCATGTTAGAGTTTCATAAAAAAAAACCAAAGAATCCATCTAAAACTGAACCTGAGAAAAGGATAAAGGATTTTCAGGAGATTTACAGTCAGTTTGATAAAAATGACTCTGTTGAACAATCCTCAAGGTGCTCTCAGTGTGGAATACCATATTGTCAAATTCATTGTCCTTTAAATAATAATATACCAGATTGGCTTCGTTACATCGCTGAAGGCCGATTGGAAGAAGCTTATCAAGTATCCGCTTCTACAAATGCATTCCCAGAGGTATGTGGGAGGGTCTGTCCTCAAGATCGATTGTGTGAAGGTAACTGCGTTGTTGAACAAGCGGGCTTTGGGGCAATTACAATTGGTAATTTAGAAAAATACTTAACAGAGATAGCATGGGAAAAAGGATGGGTTAAAAATTTATCTTCACAAAATCAATTTAAACAAAAAGTGGCTATTATAGGATCTGGTCCTGCAGGAATGGCCGCTTCAGCCTATTTAACTCAAAATGGATATCAAGTAGATGTCTTTGAAAAAAATGACCGAGCAGGTGGCTTGATGATTTACGGAATACCTAATTTTAAATTGGACAAAAAAATTGTTGAAAGAAGAACAGAGTGGCTTTTAGAGAGTGGAGTTAAATTTAATTTAAATATGGAAGTTGGAAAAAATATCTCTTTTCAAGATTTGGAAAAAGATTATGACGCAATATTAATTGCAACTGGTGTTTATAAGGCTAGAAAATTAGATATTGATACCTCATCAGTGGACAATAGCATTCCTGCTTTAGATTTCTTAATTGAGAGCAATAGAACTGGATTAGGTGACTCTCCATCAAATAATAAGTTTCTCACTGCAAAAGATAAAAGTGTAGTTGTTATTGGAGGCGGAGATACAGCAATGGACTGTGTTAGAACAGCGATTAGACAACAGGCAAAGGAAGTTACTTGTCTTTATAGAAGAAATAAGGAAAACATGCCAGGATCAGCAAGAGAAGTTTTAAATGCAGAACAAGAGGGTATTAAATTTAATTGGTTATCTGTCCCATCTAAAATTATAAGTGATAACTCTACTGCAACAAGTATGACATACAAAGTTGCTGCCTTAGGAGAGGTTGATGAGAGTGGAAGAAGAAAACCAGTTGATACAGGTGTTGAAAAACAAATAAAAAGTGACTTAATTATCCAAGCTCTAGGTTTTGAACCTGAAGATTTGAACCACAATTTTAAAACAAATATTGAATTAACAAGCTGGAAAACAGTTAAAGTTGATTTTAAAAAATTTCAAACAAGTAACCCAAAAATTTTTGCTGCTGGAGATATCGTTAGGGGCGCCTCCCTCGTTGTATGGGCAATCCATGATGGCCGTGAAGTTGCAAAATCAATTCATAATTTCTTACAAAGCTCAAAAATCAAAAAAGCATCATGAAAGATCACACATTAGAAATCTACAAAAGAAATAAGCAAAAGCTAAAAGATAACCACGTTTATAATGAAAAACATGAACATGATAATTGTGGTGTTGGTTTAGTTGCCTCAATTAAAGGTGAGTCAAGAAGAGATATAGTTGAAAAAGGTGTCGAGGCACTGAAGGCTGTGTTCCATAGGGGTGCGGTTGACGCTGATGGTAAAACTGGTGATGGTGCTGGGATTATGTTAGAAGTTTCAAATTCTTTCTTCAGTAAGCAAGTATTAAAAATGGGTCATAGAACGAGCCAAGACTCTATATTAGGTGTAGGTATGATATTTTTACCAAAAAGAGATTTCGGTGCGCAAGAAAAATGTAGAGCTATCGTTGAATATGAAATTATAAAAGCTGGAATGAATCTTTTTGGATGGAGACAAGTCCCGGTTAATACAGAGATCATTGGTGAAAAAGCTAATTACACTAAACCAGAAATTGAACAAATAATTTTTTCCCCTAAAGAAACCACTCCTGATATTGAAAAAAAACTTTATTTAACAAGAAGAAGGATAGAGAACAAGATTAAATCTCAGAATATTAATGACTTTTATATTTGCTCTTTATCGACAGAAACAATTGTCTACAAAGGTATGTTTTTAGCTGAACAGCTATCTGAATTCTATCCAGATTTATTAGATGATGAATTTAAATCTAAATTTGCCATTTACCATCAAAGGTATTCCACTAATACATTTCCTACATGGTCTTTGGCGCAACCATTTAGAGTTTTAGCACATAACGGAGAAATCAATACTTTAAAGGGAAATATAAATTGGATGAGTGCGCATGAGCCAAGAATCACACACCCTTTTTTTAACGAAAGAATAGATGATTTAAAACCAATACTAGATTCAGATGCATCTGACTCTGCATCTCTTGATGCTGCTTTTGAGCTTTTTGTTCAAACAGATAGAGACATGCCGATGGCAAAATCCATGATAATTCCTGAGTCTTGGTCAAATCGATCTGATTTATCTGATCAATTAAAGAGTATGTATGCTTATTGCAATGCTGTAATTGAGCCATGGGATGGACCAGCAGCCGTCTGTGGGAATTTTGGAGATTGGATAATATCTGGTATGGACAGAAATGGTTTAAGGCCGCTTAGGTTTATATTAACAGATGACGATCTTCTAATTTCAGGATCTGAAGTGGGAATGATTAATATTGATGAAAAAAATATTATAAAAAAAGGAAGAGTTGGCCCTGGTGAATTAATCGCAGTAAATTATAAAGAGAATAAATTTTATGAAAGCTCTGAACTAAAAGAATTACTCAGTAGCCGAAATAATTACTCAGACTGGAATGAAAAGACAATTAAGTTAGATAATATTTTATCCAAAGACAAGATATATACCCCATCAGCAGAGGAGAAAGATAATGTTTTTCAAATAGCTAAATCATTTAATCTAACATTAGAAACTCTTGATTTAATTTTAGACCCTATGGTTAAAACAGGTCAAGAGGCTATCGGATCAATGGGTGACGATGCACCCCTAAGTGTACTAACTGAAAGATACCGAGGTCTTCATAGTTTCTTTAAACAAAATTTTGCCCAAGTAACTAACCCTCCTATTGATAGCCTAAGAGAACAAGTGGTAATGAGTTTAAAAACTAGACTCGGAAATTTGGGAAATATCGTAGAAGAAGACTCAGAACAATGCAATTTGGTACTTTTAGAAAGCCCTTTATTATTAGATAACGAGCTTGAAACTCTAAAAAGCCATTTGTCAAAATTTACAACTGAGATTGATTGTACATATGATATAAATGAAGAGACAAATTTCTTAAATGAAATTCAAAGAATATGCTCTGAGGCTGAACAGGCAGTTAGATCTGGTTCTCAACATTTAATTATTACTGATAAAAATATTAATACTGACAGAATTGCTTTGCCAATGATACTTGCAACCAGTGCTGTGCATAGTTATTTAATCAAAAATAATTTAAGGACATTTACTTCATTAAATGTCTCCTCAAGAGAATGCCTTGATGTTCACTACTTTGCTGTACTTATCGGTGTTGGAGCTACTACAGTTAATGCTTCATTAGTCGAAAAACTTATCTCAGATAGATTTAAAAAAGGAATTTATGAGAATACTGATTATCCTCAACTAATAAAAAACTTCAAAAAATCCATAGAGAAGGGATTGAGAAAGATAATCAGCAAAATGGGTATTTCTGTTATTAGCTCTTATCGTGGTGGAAGGAATTTTGAAATAATTGGTTTAAGTAGAAGTATGGTAGAGAGTTTTTTCCCAGGTATGTCCTCACGAATATCTGGAATAGGATTAGATGGATTGGAAAAGAGAGTAAGGCGACAGCATGAGCAATCCTTTAAATCTGATAATGTAATATTAGACATAGGTGGAGAATATAGGTTTAGAACCAACAGCGAAGCACATGCATATGAGGGTGTTTCAATACACATGCTTCAAGAAGCAGTTACTAGAGACTCTTATAATTTGTATAAAAAATACACTTCAAGAATTTATAGCTCAAAACCAATACAGATCAGGGATCTTTTACAGTTTAATGAAAGTAAAAATTCTTTAAATCTCGATAACGTGCAAAGCATCTCTGAAATACGAAAAAGCTTTGTATCTCCAGGGATCTCTCTTGGAGCTCTTAGCCCTGAAGCTCACGAAACATTAGCTGTAGCAATGAATAGAATTGGCTCAAAGTCAGATAGTGGTGAGGGTGGTGAGGACTCGAGAAGGTATTCTAAATTGAAAAATGGAGATAATCCAAGTTCAGCAATTAAACAAGTAGCTAGTGGAAGATTTGGAGTAACTGCAGAGTATTTAAATAATTGTTCAGAATTAGAAATTAAAATTGCACAAGGTGCTAAACCGGGAGAGGGTGGACAGTTACCTGGTTTTAAAGTCACTGATCTAATAGCTAA
>ERZ802830.923-NODE-923-length-28757-cov-7.10156_pt1 | contig 28757 bp, 32 predicted proteins | sample MGYA00345654_ERZ802830 | MGnify/ENA primary metagenome ERZ802830 (study PRJEB30503, sample SAMEA104212375) | marine metagenome | biome: Westerlies Biome; feature: [SRF] surface water layer (ENVO:00010504) within the epipelagic zone...; material: water...
CTAAATTAATTATATTTTGTATAATGAACTAAAATCAAAAAGGCTTTCTTTAGCCAAAAATTTCTTGGGTTTTTGAGTTTTAATTAAAAATCTATTTTTTAAATTTAATTTAAATAAATTTAATTTTATTTTAAAATTAATAATATTGAAAAGCATAAATACCTCCACAATATTAATTATCAATATAAATGTTACAAATTAGTTGAAAATTTATTACAATTTTTTTACTAATTTAGGACTTAAGATAATGGCTTATTATCATTTACTGAATTAGTGAGAATTTCATCCTGTTGTTCAGGGAATTCAACATCTAAATATTCAACATGAAGAACGGATGCATCAAGTTTTTCTTCAATTAGTTTTGTTAATGAATCCTCAGAAATACCCTCAGAACCACTTTGTAAATCTATTGCAACAAGCATTGCAGAACTTTTAAATTTTTCAAACTTTTTTCTTTGAAATGGTAATATGTTAGAAGGTTTATTTTCAAAATCCTTTTCTAAAGACAACTTAATTCTCCGTAAACTTAATTCGTTAATTAATTAGTACTATTATATAAATGATATTACAATATGTAGTATTAATTTTTTTTAAAACTACTATTTGTAGTAAAAAAAATTATACATAAAATTTGATATTGTAAAATTATCAATAGTGGGATTGATCCCACAAAAAATCTATGATAAAATAAATTTGCGCCGATTTGATTATCAGCTTGCGGGCGCTTTAAAAATACAGCTAAAAGAATTGTAACCCAGTCTTTAGCTGGGTTTTTTTATTATATTTAAAATAATAGTGGGCATTTAAACTACAACTTGTGCGCCCCTTCTATGTAAAGCACTAAAGCGGAGAAATAAATGAAAAAATTAATTAAGGAGTTTAAAAATAAAACTAAAATCTTATTAGCTGATGGAGCCACTGGAACAAATTATTTTTCTTCTGGATTGCAACCTGGCGATCCTCCAGAAATGTGGAATTTAAAAAAATCAAATAATGTCTTAAACCTTCATAAGGAATTTATCTTAGCTGGCGCCAATATAATTTTAACCAACTCATTTGGTGCAAATTCATCTAGATTAAAATTTCATAATATTGAAAATCTGGTTAAAGAAATAAACTTTGTATCAGCAAGACTTGCAAAAAAAGCTATATCTTCAACTCCTAAATTTGGAAATATCTTAGTTGCTGGATCGATAGGACCAACTGGTGAGATTTTTAAATCTAATGGTGGTTTTTTCATGTATGAGGACGCACTAGAGGTATTCTACAAGCAGGCAATAAGTCTAAAAGAAGGTGGCGTAGATTTTTTGTGGATTGAGACACTTTCTTCATTGGAGGAGGTTGATGCGGCATTATCAGCAGCAGATAAAGCTAATATTTTTTCAGTTATAACGATGTCATTCGATACTGCTAAAAAGACTATGATGGGTGTTTCACCTAAGGAATTTATAAAATTTATATACAAAAGAAAGGTTAAACCACTAGCAATTGGTGCTAATTGTGGTGTTGGACCATCAGAATTACTTTCTTCAATAAATGAGATGAAAACTTATTTAAACAATGAAACTTTATTAGTTGCAAAGGGTAATTGCGGTATACCTCAGTATAAATCAGGTGAGATATCTTATAGTGGAAATAATCAAATAATGGCTAGATATGCTATACTGTGTAAACTTTTGGGAGTTGACATAGTTGGAGGATGTTGCGGCACTACTCCCGAACATATTAAGTACATGAGTGATAGTCTCAACCAAAGTTCTGAATTTCTAAAAAAAAGTAAATTTGAAGAAATTTTTTTTAAATTCAAGAATAGTTTTGATGAGTTAATTGCAAGTGAAATTGGTCAACCATGGCAGGGTATTTCTTCAAAGAGAACAAAATTAAAAACCAATAAACGAAAGATAAGGAGATTAATAAATAAATAATAAATTTTATAATAATTATTATGGACTTTAGCTTTCCAAGTTTGTAGAAATTATACACAAACGTTCCTCAAAAAATTTTCATGGAGAGACTCTAATGGATCCAAGTACATATAAATTTGACACTTTAAGTTTACATGGTGGCCACCAGCCAGATAAAAATTATGGCTCAAGGGCTGTACCAATATATCAAACCACTTCTTATGTCTTTCAAGATACAGATCATGCTGCCGCATTATTTAACCTAGAGCAAGGCGGCCACATATACAGCCGTATTTCTAATCCAACAGTTGGAGTATTAGAGGAAAGAGTTTGTGCTTTAGAAGGAGGTACTGCTGCTATTGCAACTGCATCAGGTCAAAGTGCTGTATTTTTAGCAATTATGACTTTGGCTAATGCCGGTGATCATATTGTTGCTTCGTCACAGTTATATGGAGGTACTGTAAATTTATTAAGGTTAACCTTACCAAGATTTGGTATCACAACCACATTTGTAAAGCCTGGTGACACAGAAGGTTTTAAGAAAGCAATTAAACCTAATACAAAAATGATCTTTGGAGAAATAATTGGTAATCCAGGGCTTGAAGTAATGGATGTTCCTGAGGTTGCTGATATCGCTCATAAAGCTGGTATTCCATTGATGGTGGATTGTACTTTCAATACTCCTTATTTATGTCGAGCGCTTGATTTTGGTGCAGATATAGTTGTCCATTCTTTAACAAAATGGATGTGCGGCCATGGTACTTCAATGGGAGGAATTATTGTTGAAGGAGGCCAATTTGATTGGCAACAAAATGATAAGTTTCCAACGATGACTGAACCTTACCCTGGTTATCATGGGTTATCTTTTGCTGAGGAATTTGGTCCTGTAGCTTTTACGATGAGAGCAAGAGCAGAAGGAATGAGAGATATGGGCCCATGTATGAGCCCAACAAATGCATTTAATATAATACAGGGAATAGAGACCTTGTCAGTGAGAATGGACAAGCATTTATCAAATGCTAAGACTATGCTAGAGTATCTCTCAAATCATGACGGTGTTGAATGGGTCTCACATCCTGATCTTCCTGATCACCCTGATCATGAAGTTGCAAAGAAAATGCTTCCTAAAGGAGCTGGATCGATGATTGCTTTTGGAGTAAAAGGTGGAAGAAAAGCTGGTGAAGCATTTATTAATGCTGTTAAACTTGCTTCTAATCTTGCAAATGTAGGAGATTCTAAAACACTTGTAATTCATCCGGCATCAACAACACATGCTCAGATGGATGGTGAAACTATGAAACATGCTGGCCTTACCGAGGATATGATCAGATTTTCAGTGGGTATTGAAGATGTTCAAGACATAATGAATGACTTTGACAATGGCTTTAGGGCTGCAAAAAGATTGCAGTTAAAGGCAGCTGAATGAAATTTCAAGTAAATGATAAAGAGGTTTATGCCTCTACGGGAGGTCAACCTTTTGATAAAGAGAAGCCACTTTTAATTTTTGTTCACGGAAGTGGTCTGAGCCATATAACATGGGTTTTACAAACGCGATATTTTGCATTTCACGGTTACAGCGTTTTAGCTATAGATCTTCCAGGTCATGGAGCATCAGAGGGTCCCCCTCTAAAATCTATTGAAGATATGGCAGACTGGATTTCAGATGTCATTTCATCTGTTGGATACGAAGAGGCTTCTTTAGTCGGTCACTCTCAAGGATGCTTAGTTCTTTTAGAGTGTGCTTCAAGATACCCTGAAAAGATTAAGTCACTTAGTTTGATGGGTGGTGCAGGCGCTATACCTATGAACCCTGAATTATTAAATCTTGCAGAAGATGGAAATCCAAAAGCTGTTGAACTTATGATGGATTGGGCGCATGGACCTGGTGGTCATTTTGGTGGTCACCCAGTGCCAGGCTTGCACCATATGAATTTAGGAGCAACAATTGTTAAAAATGGTTCTGTAAAGGTCTTGGGTGTTGATTTTAGAGCATGTGATAACTACAAAAATGGTTTCGAAGCTGCTAAAAATGTTAAGTGCCCAACAATTAATATTTTAGGTGATAAAGATAAAATGTGCCCACTTAAAGAAGGTAAGAGACTTGCAGGTTCAATTGAAAATTCCGAAGTGGAAGTTATAAAAAATTGTGGACATATGATTTTGCTTGAAGAAGCAGATCAAGCATTATCTATTCTAAAAGGCTTTGTAAAAGAAAATCACCCACCTAACTAAAAACTTGCTTTTTCAGGATCTTCTATTGAATAGCCCTCAGATCTAACTGTTCTTATTAAGTTAGGTAAATCACCTTTATTGAGGGCTTTTCTGAGTCTTCGAATGTGCACATCAACTGTTCTTTGTTCAACGTAAACATCGTTCCCCCAAATAGAGTCCAAAAGCTGATCCCTACTAAAAACTCTTCCTTCGTTTTTTGAAAGATAAAGTAATAATTTAAATTCTGTAGGTCCTAGGTGAATAATACCATTTCTTCTTTTTACCCTTTTACTAACCAAATCAATCTCAATATCGCTACATATAATCTTCTCATCAGGTAATAACTTACCTCTTCTTAGATTAGCTTTAATTCTTGCAACAAGCTCTTTAGGACTAAAAGGCTTTACAATATAATCATCAGCTCCTGTATCTAAGCCTCGAATTCTATCACTTTCTTCACCTTTGGCCGTAATAAAAATTATAGGAATATATTTTGTGTCTTTATTTTGTTTAATACTTTGAAGTACTTCTATTCCAGATAATATCGGCAGCATCCAATCTAGTAAAATCAGGTCAGGTTTTTCCTCTTTAGCTAAGATTAAACCATCTTCCCCGTTATTTGACTTTAATACTATAAATCCCTCTAATTTTAAATTATATTCAATTAAAGAAATTAAATCTTTATCGTCTTCAATAATTAGTATTTTTTCTTTCATAATTGTATTTGATAATTAAAGTGCGCTTTCGTCTATTTTAACTCTAGAGTCCTCAATAACTTCACCAGTCTGAGCAAAAATGATCAGTTCAGCAATATTAGTAGACTGATCTCCTATTCTTTCAATATTTTTTGCAGCTAGAAACATTTGAGCAATTTTTGTAGCTTTTTCATCATCAGCATCTTTAATTTCATTGGTGAGTTTGCTAAAAATTGAAAGATAAATTTTATCTATTTCAGTATCTGAATTACAAATTTGTTTTGCAAGTTCAACATTGCCTGTAGCATGTGCATCAAGGCAATTATGTAAACTTAATATGGCAGTTTCACCAAGTCTTTGCATTCCGCTCATTAATTCTGGTAATTTATATAAACCAAGATCTGAACGTTTAGCCAGATTCCTTCCATAATCACCGCATCTTTCCAAACATGTTGCGATTTGAAGTGAAGAAATTATCGTTCGCAAATCTATAGCCATTGGTGCTTGCAAAGCTAGAAGTTTCAAAGTTTGCTCATTAATAGATCTTTCAGCTTCGTCAATTACTTTATCTTGGTTTAGACAATTAACAATCATACTGGTATTTGAGTTTACAAAAGCTGACAAGCCGTCAGAACATAATTTTTCAGCTTGCCCACCCATTCTAGATACACTTAATTTTAATTCTGTGAGTGCATCATCAAAGTTACTTAAAGTATGTTTCATCATTTATTAGTTCTCCTTCACCCAAATCTACCAGTTATATAATCTTGAGTTTTTGATTTATTTGGATTTGTAAATATTTTATCTGTAGTATCCATCTCAATTAATTTACCAAGATGAAAAAAAGCAGTTTTTTGAGAAATTCGTGCAGCTTGTTGCATCGAATGAGTTACAATTACTATAGTATAATTTTGAGATAAACTCATCATCAATTCTTCAATTTTTGCTGTAGCAATAGGATCCAATGCAGAACATGGTTCATCCATTAGAATTACTTCAGGATTAACTGCTATCGCTCTTGCAATACAAAGTCTTTGTTGCTGACCTCCAGATAATCCTGTACCTTGATCAAACAATCTATCAGAAACCTCTGCCCATAATCCTGCCCTTACTAAACTTTCTTTAACGATATCATCTAACTCACTCTTGTTATTGGTTAACCCATGAATCCTTGGTCCATAAGCAATGTTATCAAATATTGATTTTGGAAATGGGTTTGGTTTTTGGAAAACCATTCCAACTCTTGCCCTAAGAAATACAGGGTCTAGTTCAGGATTATTCACATTGGTTTCATCAACTAATATTTTTCCCTCAACACGACAAGATGGAATTACGTCATTCATACGATTAATACATCTTAGAAAAGTGGATTTACCACAACCAGAAGGGCCGATTAAAGCTGTAATTTTAGACTTTTCTACTTTCAACGAAACATTATCAATAGCTTGCTTATCTGCATAAAAAACATTTACATTTTGAGCATCAATTTTAATATTATTTTTATCTGACATTCTTTATCTCACTTTACCATTTGGTTTCATATTTTCTTCTTAAGAATACGGCTGTAATATTCATTGATATTAAAAAAATCAGCAGAACCATAATTGCTAAAGAAGCTCGTTCGCTAAAAGCTCGTTCAGCACTGTCAGACCACATAAATATTTGAACTGGTAATGCAGTTGCTGGTGATGTTATGGAATTAGGAACATCAACAATAAATGCAACCATTCCAATCATAAGAAGAGGTGCTGATTCACCTAGAGCTTGCGCCATTCCTATAATTGTCCCAGTTAAAATGCCAGGAGCTGCTAAAGGTAAAACATGATCAGTTGCAGCCTGCATTTTAGATGCTCCAAGTCCAAGTGCTGCATCACGAATTGAAGTGGGTACAGCTCTTATTGAAGCTCTGGTTGCAATAATTATAGTTGGTAAAGTCATTAAAGCTAATACCATACCTCCTACTAAAGGCACTGATCTGGGCATACCAAAAAAACCTAAAAATACAGCTAGTCCAAGTAGCCCAAAAACTATTGATGGCACAGCAGCTAAGTTATTTATATTAACTTCAATAAAATCTGTAATTTTTCCAGGTTTAGCAAAATACTCTAAATATATGGCTGACATAACAGCTAAAGGTAAAGCTAATATTAAAGTTATAAATAATGCAAAAGTTGAACCTACAGCTGCTCCAAGAATGCCAGCACTTTCTGGCTCTCTGGAATCAGCTTTTGTAAAAAATGTTGAGTTAAAAAATAAATCTAACTTACCTTCTTTTTTTAGTTTATCCACCCATTCAATTTGTTGATCACTTAACCTGCGGTTTTTTTCAGCTACATTCCGATCCATATGACCTTTCATAAGCATATCGACATCATCAGAAGTTTTTATCCAAACATCTATTTTATTTCCAATATTAAGTGATCCATTTTCAACTTTTAACCTTAGTTGGTATCCAGCATTCTCAGATACCAAACTATTCAAATTTCTTTTATCTGTCTGTTTGTTAACTTCCGGGAAAGATGTTCTAAATGCCTCTTTAACCAAACCGCCCCAATTGAAATTTCTTGATTTTTTAATATCTAATTTTCCATCTTCATTCATAATCTTATCAGAAGGAATTTGAATAGAAACTAAAGTTTGAGTTTGTTGTAATGCTGTATATCCATTAATAAATATTGTATATAAAAAAATGGCTAAAAAAGACAGTGCAAAGGAAATTGATATAATTCCATAAAATTTTAACCTTGTTTCTTTTGCATATCTTTTCTTTAAACTGGTTCTTATAGCATTTTCATAGTTCTGACTATTCATATCTTTCTCCAACTTTTCGAGAAACACTTAAAGCACCAACATTTAAAATTAGTGTAATAACAAAAAGCGTTATGCCTAATGCAAAAGCTGACATGGTTTTTACCGAATCAAATTCATTATCACCGGTTAATAGCATTACGATCTGGACTGTCACTGTAGTAACACTATCGAGTGGATTAATTGTTAGTTTAGCAGCAACACCAACAGCCATAACAACAATCATGGTTTCTCCAATTGCTCTGCTTACAGCAAGAAGGAATGCGCCAACCAGACCAGGAAAAGCAGCTGGCAATACAACCTGTGTGATTGTTTCTCCTTTTGTACTTCCCAAACCGTAAGCACCGTCCCTTAGAGATTGAGGAACTGATCTAATAACGTCATCTGACAGTGAAGATATAAAAGGAATAATCATTATACCCATTACAACACCAGCAGCAAGTGCACTTTGCGAAGAAATATCTAATCCTACAAACAAACCTAAATTTTTAAAAAATGGTGCCGCAGTTAAAGCTGCAAAAAAACCATAAACAACGGTTGGAATTCCAGCTAATACTTCTAGGGTAGGCTTAATAATATTTCTTATTTTATTTGATGAAAATTCAGCCATATAAATTGCAGAAAATAGACCAATAGGAATAGCAACACACATTGCTAGGAATGCTACTAAAAGTGTACCTAAAATGACAGGTATCATTCCAAACGATCCTGTTGATCCAGCAACATCTTCATCAGCAAACTTTTCAGATGCACCCTCTCTTAAGGCTACCATTGGAGACCAATGTGTACCAAAAAAGAAATCCTGCATAGGATACTCTGAAAAGAAAATAACTGCTTGAAATAATAAAGCTGAAATAATGCCTATTGTGGTTAGTATTGCCACTAAAGCCGCTACAAAAAACGTTTTTCTAAGAGTATTTTCTATATGAATTCTAGCTTTTAGAAGCGGAGATAATCTAAAATAAGAATAAATAATCCCTATTAATACAAAAATTAAAATAAACAAAAATCTTAACTTCAATGATAAACTTTTAGTAGCAAGATATCTATCAGCCAATCCAATCATGATTTCATCATTTGAATCAAGAAGTCCAGATGAAATATTTTGTATTTGAGCTAATTTTAAATATATAAAGCTTTCAGGAAGTTTTGGGTAAGTATTTACCAAAATGCTAAAAAATTGGTTATCTATAAACTGATTTGAGAATAAAGACCATAATATTAAGAGTATGGCTGAAGGGAAAAATATCCATATGAATGAATAAAAGCCATAATAGCTTAAAAGAGAATGAGGTAAAAGATCTTGCTTTAAGCTTTGATTTCTAACTATTTTTATTGAATAATAATAACCTAAAATTGATAGTAAAAGTATAATTGTAATAATACCATAAAACGACAAAAAGAAATTTATAAAGGTCATTATTTAATCTTATTTTGAATTTTGAATTTACAGAAACTTATAAAACAAAAAAAAGTTGCCGGCAAACTTTACCGGCAACTATATAGTTAATTAAAGATTATTAAGATTTGCTGTTTGAGTGGCAAAATCTGCATCTGATAATGGAACCAAACCAGCTGGATATAAATATCCATCCATGCTCATTGCTTTTTCTGAAATAAATTCAGAAACAAATTCTTTTAAGCCTGGTACAACTCCTACGTGTGCTTTCTTAACATAGAAGAAAAGAGGCCTTGCTCCTGGGTAAGCATATGATGAAATATTTTCAAAATTTAATTCGACACCGTCAACCACAGAAGCTTGTACCTTGTCACGATTGGTATCAAAAAATGAATAGCCAAAAATACCAAACATATTTGCATCAGCGGCAAGCTTTTCAATGATAAGATTATCATTTTCACCCATTTCAATAGCTAAACCATCCTCACGTAATTTTTTATATGATTCTAAACCTAATTTTTTCATTCCAGCCTTCATGAAAAGTGATCCCATAGCATCTCTTGTTCCAGAAGTAGGAGGAGGCACCATAATAGAAATAGGTTGTGCAGGAAGACCTATCTTAGCAGAACCCATTTTTGAGGCAACAAATGTATCTACTTGGTCCCAAGTTGTCAAATTATTAGGTTGAAGATTAGTAATATTTCCATTTGTACCACCGCCAGGAAGTTCATTAACTAATGCGGCATATATATGTGCAATTGATATTTTATATTGCATTGCTGCATTTGAGTTTGAAAATGCAAGTCCATCATTTCCTACAACAAATTCTTGGTACTCAATTCCATTAGAATCACAAACCTCAGCTTCACTAGATTTCATCGCACGTGATGCATTTGTTACATCTGGATGTTCCAGACCTATACCTGCACAAAATAGTTTCATACCACCACCAGTTCCTGTTGATTCAATTACAGGTGTTGGGTTTCCACTCGATTGACCAAATTTTTCAGCTACAATTGTAGCAAAAGGATACACAGTTGATGATCCAACTATACTGATTTGATTACCTTCGCGTGCATTTACTGATGAAACAGTCAAAGCAAGTGCTGCAGCAGAAACCAAGCCCAAAGTAGACTTAAAATTTAACATTTATTATATCTCCAAATTTGTTTAATTTATTTAAAAGAATCACTTTTTAAATAAAAGACACTTCACTAATGTTACAGAAATATTAAACTTTTATTACAGACTAAAACGTTTTATTTTGTTTTATACTCTCTTAAATATACTGAAAATTTGCTTCCAATACTTGGTTCAGACTCAATTACTAAACATCCCCTATGTCTATTAACTATATGTTTAACAATTGCTAATCCAAGACCTGTTCCTCCAATTTCTTTTGATCTTGAAGTATCTACTCTGTAAAATCTCTCTGTCAATCTTCCCAAATGAATCTTATCTATTCCGGGCCCATTATCTGATACTTCAATGCAAACAGCTGGCCAGCTATTTTTTGGAAGATTGGCTGGTCTAGTTTCAGCTTGTCTTAATGAAATAATTACTTCACATTTTTTCCCACCGTAGCGAATCGCATTTTCCAATAAATTTTGTAAAACCTGAAATAATTCATCTTTGTCTCCTTGTACGTTTTTAGTTCTATTTTTTATTTGTAGGTCAATTTTAATTTTGTCATTCTTAATTTCATTATTAAAAGTTCTTAAAACTTCAAAAACAATTTTTTTTAAATTTACACTTTTTTTTGGGACTTCGTGCTCTTTAGTTTCAATTCTCGCAAGTGAGAGCTGATCACTAACTAACCTGTTCATTCTCTTAGATTGTTTTTCGATTACTTTAAGAAATTTTTTTCTTAATGTTTTTTCTTCTCCTGCTTTTGACATCAAAGTTTCTGTATAGCCCAAAATTGATGATAATGGTGTTCTTAATTCATGACTAACATTTGCAATAAAATCGGCTCTTGTTTTTTCAAGTTGTTTTTCTAGAGTTTGATTTGCCATCAAGATTACACCAATTGGCTCATCTTTGTGATAATTTTTCATTTTATCAATTTCTTCTTTAGTATCTGAAAAAATTAAAACTTGAACAGACCAGGTTTGTGGAGGAAGACCAAATATTTCAATTGTAATATTTTTATTTTTAGATCTGCCAACCAAAACATTTTCAATTAAGTCTTCAACATCAGGTTGCCTGAATATATGACGGACATCAAAATTAATTATTTCTTTTCCAAAAATATCTAATGTAACTTTATTAGCTTTTGAAATTTTATAATCTTTAGAAAAGGTGATGATAGCTATGGGCAGGCTATCGATTAAAACAGAACTTTGATTAATTTCTTTCAAAAACTCATTTAGTTTAGATTGATAATTTTCTTCAACAGCAGAAAACTTACTACCTAAATTATTTAAAACGTTTGTATTTAAGAAGTTATTAAATACAGTTGATGGGAGTTGATTTTTTTCAAATAATTTTATCTTATGGGATAAATTTTTCTCTAAATTATATATGAAAGATAAATCATTCCGAGTAATTATTAGAGTAATGGATATACTAAACCCCCAAATTAAAAAACTTTCTATGAAAGTTATTCTTCCAATAAAAAGAAGTATTATTAGACTTGCAATCAATCCAAGAGAGAAAAAGATATATAAATAAATAGTTTTTAAAATTTTTGACATATATATAATTACTCTAATATTTTTATATTATTAACCTCTTAATTAATTAAAATTATTTTTAATAATAAATCAGTATTCTTAAAATTTTTAAATTTAGAAAAACAAATTAGATTAGTCACATAAGCGTAACAAATATTTTGTATTTTTAAAGTATGAAAAAGTACAATGACGACAGTAAAGCTAAAGTAATTTCATATGCAGAATATTGGTTACCTTTTTCTCATAGAATATTCATACATATTATTGAAATTTTAACAGGACGATTTGCTCTAAAAAAAAGATATAATGAATTTCAGAAAAGGATAGAACAATCTGATACTATTAATGCATGGGATGAAGCTATAGATGTAATGGGGTTTGATTTTAGCGAATTAATAAATTTACCAAAAAGAAATAATGATAAAGGTTTACTTTTAATTGCTAATCATCCATTTGGAGTGGCAGATGGCCTTTCACTTGGTTGGATTGCTTCTAAAATTGATCCAAACTTTAAGATTATTGCTAATGGTGTATTAAGGCAAGAGCCCTCATTAAATAGGAATATTTTACCTATAGACTTTGGTTTATCTAGGGAAAGCATGGTTGTAAATATTCAAACAAGGAAAGATGCTATTAGTTATTTAAAGTCTGGCGGAGTAGTAGCAATTTTCCCTGCCGGTCAGGTTTCATGGGCTAAAAAAATTGGTCTTCCAGCAACTGATGATGATTGGAAGCCTTTGGCAGGAAGATTAATTAAATCATCAGGATGTGATGTTTTGCCTATAAAGTTCCATGGACAAAACTCTACTTTATTTCAATTTGCCTCTAGAATTTGGAATAATAAGGAAGGTGTTAGTTTAGGATTAACTTTAAGATACAGTCTTTATGTAATGGAAATCTGTAAAACACTTGACAATCATTTTAAGATTGATTTTTTAGACATTATTTCAAATGAATCGCTTCCAAATCTAGGTGATAGAGATTTAACTGATTTTTTAAGATCTCAAACTGGTCTTTAATATCTATTTATTTTTAATGCTTAAGTTTAGTGTAGATACTAGGCAGAAACTTAAAAAAACAAACGACCCAGCTATACATCCAGCAATACCAAATATTTGGAATAGTAAACCAGATAAAAGTGTTCCAAAAAATCTTCCTAATGCATTTGCTGAGTAATAAAATCCAACATCTTCAGTAATATTATTATCATTGCTATATGCTAGTATCAAATAGGAATGAAGAGCTGAATTAATTGCAAATAATACTCCAAATATCAATAAACCAATAACAATGATAGTGTCCAAGCCTATTACCTGAAAATCAAAAACTGTACTTATTATTAATATTATCAACTGAATAAGGGTCAGTAATATAACCCAAAATTTTGAAGATAAAATTTCTAAACTAAGACCATCTTTACTTCTTTTGATAAAAGCAGGAATAGATGACTGCACTATTCCATAACCAATAGTCCAAAGAGCTAAAAAAGACCCTACCTGCCAAAAAGACCAACCATTAGAATATAGGAAAACAGGTAAACCAACAACAAACCAAATATCTCTTGATCCAAACAAAAATACTCTTGCAATCGATAAAATATTTATATTCCTGGATTTACTAAATAGATCTTTAAAATTTTTAGAAGGCTTTAAATTACCAAGGTCTTTTTGTAAAAAAAATAATAATATAAAACAGATCGTTAAAAAGATAATTAAAGTGAAAATAGAGAGTTTAAACCCAATTGTCTCAACTAGAATACCTCCTGTAAAAAAACCTAATCCTTTTGTAGTATTTTTTAACCCTGTAAACCACGAAACCCATTTAAATAAAACACCTTCTCCTTTTCCAGAAACAATTTTTATTGCTGATTTCGAAGATGTTTTTGTTATATCTTTTGCAATACCACATAATCCTTGTGCAAACATAATCCAAATAACAGAAAGATACAGATCCCATGAAGGTGAGTAGAAGGATAAAAGATATATACCTAAAATTTGAAGTAAAATACCGACATTGAGCATTCTTTTTATACCGAGAAATGAAGCTGCCCATCCACCAAAGAAGTTTGTTATTATTCCCATAAACTCGTAAAGAAGGAATAAAATGGCAAGAAGAAAAGGAGAGAAACCAAGATGGAAAAAATGAAGCAAAACGATCATCCTGATGGCACCATCAGTGAGAGTAAAGATTAAATATGAATTTGTAATTATTAAGAAATTTTTTAAATTAAACATTTAGTGATTTACAGACCATTTCGGCTAAATCAATCATTCTACACGCGTAACCCGTTTCATTGTCATACCAAGAATAAACTTTTAGTAAATTGTTATCTGTAATTAAAGTACTATCGGCATCGACAACTGAACTTCTTGTATCATTTAAAAAGTCGATTGAAACTAGGGGATTAAATTCTATTCCTAAAATACCTTTTAGATGACTTTTAGAAGCCTGTTCAAAAAGCTCATTAACTTCATTAATGGTAGTTTTTTTCTTAAGTTGAAAAACACAATCAGTTAAACTTGAATTTATCACTGGTACCCTGACTGCGTGGCCATCTAGTTTTCCTTTTAATTCTGGAAAAATTAGGCCAATAGCTTTAGCACTTCCTGTCGATGTAGGGTGCATAGAAATCATTGAAGATCTAGCTCTTCTAAGATCCTTGTGGGGCTTATCTAAAAGAACATTTGTATTTGTGGGGTTATGTATAGTGGTTATTTGGCCCTTTAAGATTTCAAAGTTTTTATGAACTACGCTAACTATAGGTGCCAAACAGTTTGTTGTGCAAGAAGCAGCTGTAACAATATTATATTTTGATGGATCATAAAGATGGTCATTAACACCAAAAACAATATTCAAGATTTCAGGGTTGTTTATTGGTGCAGAAACTATAACTTTTTGTATATCATTATCAAAATAACCTTGAAGTTTATCTTTTGATAGAAATTTACCAGTACAATCTAAAACTATATTGCAATTACTGTAACCCCAATCCAGATCAGAGGGGTTGAAAAAATTTGTCAATTTTAACTCATTGCCATTAATTGATATTCTATCATGTCCCAAAGTATTTATTGAAGCATCCCAAATACCGTGAACACTATCGTACTTTAAAAGATGACAAAGAGTTTCAGCATCACAATGAGGATCATTTAAATGAATAATTTCAAAGTTAGGCGTATTAAATTTTCTATTCGTACCACCAAAAAAATCTCTTATGACTAGTCTTCCTATTCGGCCTAGCCCATTAATACCAATACTCATAATTATATTCCTAAATTAAGTTTTCACCTAAAAACTAAATACTTAAGAAAATATCATCTGCCAGTAAGAATTGTTCTAATCTAGCAATGTCTATAAAAACCTCACCATTCAATTTAATACAAATATTAGAGTATTCTTGAGCGATATTATTAACTTCTTCTAGAGTCAGGTTAAAAATTTTTGAAGCAATATGTAACTGAGTATGAGCATTCATATTTTATCTCCTATGTTTTAAGCAAAATATTACGAATGTAAAAAAGTTTTCAAATTAAACTTTTGTTACAATTAAAGTTAGAATTAATTTAATTGTAATAAATAACTAATATTAATATGTTTATTTAAAATAAAATTTTATTTTTTTTATTAAAAAATTTTTTGAAAAAATTTTTTTTATTTTTTTATTGTAAATCACATTGGACGAATCTAGATTATACTGACATTGAAAGGCCTTTAGCAAAAAGAGGGCTGAGGGATGTCCCAATAATGTCAAAAATAATAAGTGAAAAATGTTCAAATATTGATTTAATTTTGTGTTCCTCATCAAAAAGAACTCAAGAAACATTAGAACTATCTTTATCTGTATTTAGTAAAAAACCAGAAATAAAGATTTTGGACGAACTTTACTTGGCTTCAAGTGATAGGCTTTTAAGTATCCTTAATGAAAATATTTTAAGTCATAATAATATAATTTTGATAGGGCATAACCCTGGCCTATTTGATTTTGTTAATGAAATAGATGATAACTTTTTATTTTTATTTCCAACATCTGCTGTGTGTCATTTGCAAGTACAAAATAATCAAAATACTAAATTAAAGTATAAAGATTTTAAAATAGATACCGCTATAAAACCCAAAGATATTTTGCTAAGTTAAAAGTAATAATTTTTTTAATTCATTTTAGGGGTTCTAAATGGGCAAATTTGAAGATGCAGAGGAATGGATAGAAGCAGAAATCAATGAGACTTTGGATGAAATGTTTGAAGCAGAATTCAGTGAGCCTATTTTAAGTAAAGAGACAAGAGAGTATATCAAAAAAATTTACCGCGGAAAAAAACCTAAGGCACTAGACAATCGTGTTTACTTTAAAAGTTTACTAAAACTTCAAGCAGAATTAATAAAACTTCAAGATTGGGTGGAGAGCACAGGTGCTAAAGTTCTTATTATCTGTGAAGGAAGAGACAGCGCTGGGAAGGGCGGCGTTATTAAAAGAATTACACAAAGATTAAATCCCAGAGTTGCAAGGGTCGTTGCACTTCCTCCACCGTCTGAGAGAGAGCAGACGCAATGGTATTTTCAAAGATACGTTCCTCATTTACCCGCTTGTGGAGAAATAGTTTTATTTGATAGGTCTTGGTATAATAGAGCAGGTGTTGAAAAAGTAATGAAATTTGCAACTAAAGAGCAAGTTGAGCAATTTTATCGTGATGTTCCCGAATTTGAAAAAATGTTAATTCGTTCTGGTATTATTCTTTTAAAGTATTGGTTTTCAATTTCAGATGAAGAACAGCAATTACGATTTTTAATGAGGGCTAATGACCCTCTCAAACAATGGAAATTATCAGAAGTCGACTTGATGGCGCGCATGTATTGGGAAAAGTATACAAAGGCAAAAGAGGTAATGTTTAAAAGAACAAATACAAAAGACGCGCCTTGGTATATAGTGGAAGGTAATGATAAAAAAAGAGAAAGACTCAATTGCATAACTCATATTTTATCAAAAATTCCTTACACTGAAGTTGAACATGAAAAAGTTGAATTACCAGAGAGAGTCTTTGATCCTGATTATGAAAGACAAACTCTTCCTGATGAGTTATATGTTCCGAAAAAATTCTAAATAGCAATGAAAGATAATCTTTGGAAAACTCTATTGAACAAGGCAAAGTAGCTGTTATTGATATAGGTTCAAACTCATTAAGGTTCGTTGTGTTTGATAGTTATGGACGTTATCCATACCCATTATTTAATGAGAGAATTACGTGCAGGCTTGGTGAGGGAGTTCAAAAGACCAAGAAACTCAAGAAAGATAGGATCCAGCAATCTCTCGAAACGATAAAAAGGTTTTCAAAAATTATTGATGAAGCAAAATTAGAAACTGTTTTTGTTATTGGAACGGCAGCACTTAGATTAGCAAAAAATGCTGAAGATTTTATAGAACCAGCAGAAAAATTTTTAGGCAATAAAATTAGAATCTTAAGTGGAACAGAAGAGGCTAACTTAGTCGCTAGAGGTCTTACAGCTAATATTCCAAAAGCTAACGGAATTATAGCTGACCTTGGAGGAGGAAGTTTAGAACTTATAAAAATTGAAAATGGGAAAATAATAGATAGTACAAGTCTAAATTTTGGACATCTAATTGATGTTGAGGAAAAGAGTTTTCAAAAAATTATCAAAAAATTAAAATGGAAAAACGATTCCGAAAATGAGTTTTTCTATGGGGTTGGAGGAAGTTTCAGAGCCTTAGGATTAGTGTTTAAGCAAAAAAATAAATACCCACTAGATATTTTACATGGATTAAATATACCATCTAAAAAAGCAAATAGAATTCTTAATAAAATTGTAAAGCTTGATGGGGAAATAAAAGGTTTGCCACAGTCAAGAAAGCCAACTATGGGCAATGCAGCTAAAATCATGCGAAGTGTTATTAAGGCAACAAATTCAAAAAAAATTATTATTTCAGGAACCAGTGTGAGAGAAGGGCTTGTATTAGAAAACTTATCAATAAAAAAATTAAAGCATGATCCACTCATTTCAACTTGTGATGAAATTGCTAAACAGTCTGAAAGATTCGTTGGACTTTCAGCATCCTTAGAAAATTTACTTTTACCTATTATTTCAATTGGTGACGAAAAGGAATTGTCACGTTTATTGAAGGCTTCATGTCTTTTGGCAGACATAGCTTGGAATGAGCATACAAGTTCCAGAAACATTATTGCTTCAGAAAAAATTCTTCTCTTACCGACAAACTCGCTTACTCACAGAGAGCGAGCTTGGTTAGCAAAAACTCTTTTCCATAGATACAACAGGCCTATTGATCTTGTAAAATTTCCCTATAATTTAAAACCAATTCTTTCACTAGAGGATAATTACACATCTATAATTGTAGGACTTTCTTTAAGATTTGCAATGGCAGCCTGTGCAGGTCTTCCTGATTTGCTTAATAATATCAAAATTAATTTATCTGAAGAAGATTTAAAAGTAACTTTTAATGCAAATACAAAAACATTGTTAGTAGATCATGTTTATGAAAAATTAAAAGTACTATCTTTTTATTTAGATAAAAAACTAATTGTAAAATTATAAGACAATTTATTCAAATTTTTTTCAATTCTGAATTTAACCCTCACATTTAAATCAATCTTACTTATTCTAGAAATTGTAATAATTTTTAAATATTTCCTTAATGAAAAAGTAATAAATATTTAACATTTAATTAAACTAATCCCTATAGAAGATCCTGATGAAAAGGATTACTAATGTTAAAAATTGTTAATTTAACAAAAAATTTTGGTTCATTAATAGCTGTTTCAGAAGCTAACTTTTCAATTACTAAGCCTCAAATGATTGGCATCATAGGAAGATCAGGAGCAGGAAAGTCAAGCCTATTAAGAATGATAAATAGATTACTTGACGCAACATCTGGTGAAATTATTCATTCAGGAATTAATATTAGAAATCTTAAAGGAAAAGGAAAAAGAAAATGGCAAAAAGAATGCGCGATGATCTTTCAACAATTCAATCTTGTGCCAAGACTTAATGTACTTACTAATGTATTACTTGGTGGGCTTAATCAACAACCTCTTATTAGATCATTATTATCAATTTTTACCCAAGAAGAAAGAAATAAAGCACTCAAAATACTTGATAGATTTGGAATTGTCGAAACTGCCCTACAAAGAGCCGAAACTCTATCAGGAGGCCAGCAACAAAGAGTAGCTATATGTAGAGCACTAATGCAATCTCCAAAAATGATTTTAGCTGATGAGCCTATTGCTTCATTAGACCCTTTAAATGCAAAACTTGTGATGGAGGCATTAAGAAATATTCATACTGAAGAAAAAATTACCGTTGTTTGTAACCTTCACACTTTAGATACTGCAAAAAAATACTGTGACAGAATAATTGGTATGAAAGCAGGTAAAATCGTATTTGATGATGTCCCTTTAAAGTTAACTCAATCAAAAACAAAACATATTTATGGAGCTGATGAAGATGATGAGTTCAATTCTTCAGTAACATCTACCTCATTGGGATAACCCAATAATCATGTCTTTTTTAGATATGGTAAAACTTAAAATAGGAGATATAAATGTTAAAGAAAATAATATATTTTGTAGGAATTGTAGGTTTAGCAATTTCATCTTTTTCGGTTTTAGCAAAAGAATACACTGGACCAAAATTTGATCTAAGCCAAGTTCAACCTGAATTCAGAATTGGTTACCTACCAGATGAACCCGCAGCAGAAACTCTTGCGAGAAATGAATGTATGATACCATATTATGAAGCGGCATTAGGAGTTCCTGCAAAGCAATTCACATTCAATGATAACGCAGGTGCAATTGAAGCTTTCTTGGGTGGTAATCTTGATATGATTTGGTTTGGTTCATCAGCTTATTCAAGTGTAGAAATAGAAAAACCAGGTTGGGCTGCTCCAATAATGACTAGAGTTCAACCAACAGGTGATATTGGTTATTACTCGGTGATGATAGCTAGAAAAGATTCTGATATTACTTCTGTAGCTGAAATGGATGGTAAACACTTTGCTTTTGGTGACCCTGACTCAACTTCAGGTACACTAGTGCCATCAGTAGTTCTTCCAGAAGAGCTTGGCAAGCCTATCGATCAACATTTTGGGCAAGTATCATTTAGTGGAAGTCATGAGGCAACTGTTTTAGGAGTTTTAAATGGAGATTATGATGCAGGTGTAACTTGGGTATCAGGTGTTGGTGAATGGAGTGAAGGCTATACTAGTGGGCAATTAAACACAATGGTCAGAAAAGGTGTGCTAAATATGGATGATATTGTTCAGATTTGGTCTTCTGCACTTATTCCCAACGGCCCTCACACAGTTCCATCTACATTTCCAACTGGTGGTTCAGTAGCTTTACTAGGTATGCAAAAATGGATACACGAAAATGATAAAGAGTGTAGTGAGAACCATACTAACGGTGAAGTTAAAGGGTGGATTCCAGTTGATAGTTCTTTTTATGATGCAATAGTTGCAGTTAAAAAGGCTCAGTTAGAAGCTGCAAAATAACTAAACTTTATAGAGGCTTGTTTTTCAAGCCTCTATTTTTATCCCTTTGAAAGAAATTAAATGACACTCATTTCAAAATCAAGTTTTGATGAGATAGAAAGGAACATCAAAAGACAAGCTAAAACAAGAGCCTTCTACACAATAATTTTCATACTATCAATAGTGTTCATCATTATTCTTGGAGTAGATGTTGCAAATGAGCGTAATGCTGGAAGTTTTAGCAGAGGTATAACAAAAGTTTTTGATTTTCCAATAGATATAATTAGTGACGCATTTGAGAGAGGTTGGGGGTGGTATCCACTATTGCTCAAGTATTTTCCTACTCTTTTATCAACAGTTAATATGGCTTTATTTGCCACTATAGTTGGTTTTTTTGGAGCTGTTATCATGAGTTTACTTGCCAGTCGTAATCTCATAAAAAATAAATTTATTATTCAATTTACAAGAAGATTATTGGATATTTTAAGATCTTTTCCTGAAATTATTATTGCTACTTTATTATTGTATTTAATGGGCCAATCAATTCTACCTGCATTTTTTGCTATTGCAATTCACACAATAGGCGTTCTTGGAAAACTTTTTTCAGAAGTAATAGAAAACATTGATGAGGGACCAATTGAGGGTTTAACTTCTTTAGGGTCATCTTGGCCACAGAAAATTATTTATGGCGTTTTTCCTCAGGTTTTTCCTCATTTTGTATCATATACGATGTTGAGATTAGAAATTAATGTAAGAGCGTCCACTATATTAGGTTTCGTAGGAGCGGGAGGAATTGGCCAGGCTTTAAAATTATCAATAGCATGGAGATTTGGAGATCATGTAAGTGCAATAATGGTTTTGATAATCGTGACTATTGTTATTATTGACAGACTATCTAGTTTAGTAAGACACAGAGTAATTGGACTTAAAATATGAGTCATTTCCAAAATCAGGATTTTGAAGTATCTAATGAGTTTTTAGAGGTACAAAAAAAAGTAGATGCTTCAACTAAGAGAAATTACAGAAGAGTTTCAATAGGATTTTTAATTTTATTTATTTATTGTTTTGTAACGAGTTACCAATTTGGTTTATTTGACATAGGATCTCGATGGTTCTCAGATAGAGTAAGTTTAATGCTCTTGGATACTTACGCAAATAAAGACCATATTATTATGCGTTGGGATAATACTTCAAAAATTAATGTTCGTTTTGAAGGATCAAAAAAAATGACTTATGATCCTCAACCAGATTTCTTAATATATAATAATGATGGCAACTTCAACACAATGGTATTTACTTCTGGAAGAAAGGTTAATTTTTATAAAAATTTTATAGAACTTGAAGGATATTCGGATGTTATAGGAAAATTAAGACTAGGTATAAATAGTTATGGGAAACCAGCTATATTATCAGATCAAAAAGAAATTCCAAAATGGATAAGGGTAACAGAAAACAAGATTGAAGTTAGGCCAAATCTTTTTGAAAGAATTCAAATTTATAAATCAAAGGTGGTTGTACATAGATACCAAGTTGGATGGAGATATTTCTTTTTTGATTTTGATAGTTTGCTTAGAGATTTAAGCTTTAATGATATAGTAAAAATATCTTTTTCATCTGATAGAATTACTCCTGAATTAGGAAATAATTATTTTATTTTACAGGAATTTTTAAATAATAGTATTTGGTTTCATGGTCCAGTCTTTTTTGCTCTTTTAGAGACCATAATGATGGCACTTATTGGAACATTAATTGCTTCAATAATTGGACTATTTCTATCTTTCTTAGCAGCTTCAAATATTAATCCATTTAAAATCATTAGAATTATTGTAAAAAGGTTTTTCGATTTTTTAAGAGCAGTTGATACTTTGATTTGGAGTCTACTTTTGCTGAGAGCTTTTGGCCCAGGATTATTTACAGGTATTTTTGCTATAGCATTAACTGAAATAGGAACACTCGGAAAATTAATGTCTGAGGCTATAGAAAATACAGATCCTAATCAGCAAGAGGGTGTTGCATCAACTGGAGCATCAACTCTTCAAAAACAAAGATATGGTATTTTGCCTCAAATAATGCCTGTTTTTATTTCTCAGACTTTATATACTTTAGAATCTAATACCAGAAGCGCTATTATTATTGGTGCAATGGGTTCAGGTGGAATAGGAATGCTCTTTTTAAGTTATATGCGAACAGGTGTAGATTTTGAAAATGTAGCATATGTTGCAGCATTAGTTTTAATAACGGTAATGTTAATGGATTTATTTTCATCTTGGTTGAGAAATTTTATAATTAATTCATAGAATGACATAAATTAATTGTGGAGGATTAAAAATGCCTAAAGCTGTTTATTTGATTTTAATAATCAATTTAATTATTTCTATTGATGTCAACTCTCAAAATATGCAAGCAGGGAACATAAATCCAGAAAGTACAGAAGAAGTTTTTAAATCTCTAATGGATAAATGCGACGATATGGATATTATTATGCTTAGGGGAAGAATTAGAGTTGAAATTCAAAGGTCAACGCCTGAAGCTATAGAGGAAGCAAATAAACTAATGATTGATGGACTAACTGCATGTTCTAAAGGCGACAATTTCAAAGCTAAAACTCTAATGGAAAAAGGTTATAAAGTTATAAACGCAGGCGTGAAAGATAGATTTTCTATCAAATCTAAAGAAAATAAAAAAAGTGCAAAATTAAAAAATAAAGAAAATAATAATGAAAAACCATGGTGGAAATTTTGGTAAGCTTATTTAAAATTATATTCATTAATAAACTTTTCCTGTTCTTCAGTTTCAATACTGCCTGGCCTTTTCGTACGAATTAATTGTATCGCTTGTTGACTGTCTAAACCAAATTTTTTTAATAATATAGCACTTACAAGACCTGATCGTCCCAAGCCAGCGTGACAATGGATTAATAAAAACTTTCCTTTATTGATTAAAAGAAACATTTCATTAATAATATTTGAAAATAATACCCTTTTATTTGCATCTGGAACTGATCTATCTTGGATAGGAAATATTGTATATTCTAATTTACTGTTTTTTATTTTTTTAGAATAAATTTGTAATTTAAGTTTCTCTAGTTCCTCTTTAGTTAAAAAATTATAAATCTTTTTTACTCCTAAATCTTTAATTGTTTTTAAACTTTTATCTAAATTGTTGATGGGGATGCCAGGGCAAGAACTTACAAAAAAAACATATTTTTTATCGAATCCAATTTCAAATATATTAGACAAGTCATAAGATGTTAGATAAAATTGATCACTCATGAATTTTGAAGGTGAAACTTAAGATAAAATTTGATATGCTATAAATAGAAGTGTAATTTCTATTCAAATTTTTCAATCCTTAATTTTGTCCATATTGTTATATCAATCTTGTTAACTTTACTGTAATGCAATAATTTATTCCATTTGTCTTTTGGTATAGTGTTAATTCTAAAATTATATTTATATAAAACTTCAGAAACATTGAAAATTACTTGATAAAATTTTGTATCTTTAATCATTTGAGGAGTTAATTGATTTTAAAATATTTTTTGGGAAACTTACTAAGTAATTTTCGTATGTATTCATCAATTTTTCACGATGTTTTTGGAGAATAAGATCAATAGTTGAACAATTATTTTTTTTAATTAAATTTTGAAAATTAATTTCACAAATTTTAAAATTATTACAAATAAAGAGAAGCCTACTTACTCCAACATAACGATATTTGACTGACTCAAAAAGGTATCCTTTAATTTTAATTGCAATTAGATTTAGAACAGAAGCATAGAAAAATTCTAGTTTTTTTATTAGTAAATCATTTTTGTTATTACAATTGTGATAATGAAAAATTTCATTTCTGGAAGAAAAATCAAGATTAACTTTTTCAATAATATTGAATTTCTCTTCACTTAATGAATTAGTATTATGATAATTTTTATTGCTTAGATAACATATCTGAGCATATGATTGAAAATTTTCAGTTACAGGTTTGAAATTAGTATGCATATGATGTTATCAATGAATAGTAACCATATTATTCATAAATTGTTTTGCAGAAACCTTCCATGAATACATTTTTGCAGTTTCTAGAAATTTATCATTCCTTAAAATTAAACATTTCAAAATAGCATTTTTTAAATCCTCGTCTAAAAAACCATTCACATTATGATCAATAATGTCTATTGGGCCTGTAGTAGGGTACGCAGCAACTGGAAGTCCACTAGCCAATGCTTCAACTATTACTAAACCGAAAGTATCTGTTTTAGATGGGAACACAAAAACATCAGCATCTGCGTAAAACTTAGCTAAAGCTTCTCCAAATTGAGCACCTAAAAAAATTGTTTCTGGATATTTTTTCATTAAATTTTTTAATTCAGGTCCTTCGCCAATTACAACCTTTGTTCCCTCGATATCCAAATCTAAAAAATTAGGTATATTTTTTTCTAAAGAAACTCTACCTACGTATAGAAGTATTGGTTTTTTAAATCTGTAATATGAGGACTTTGTTGGACATTTATCTGAAAATCTTTTTTGGGGATTAAATAAACTAGTATCAACTCCTCTTGTCCAAATTGATAGGTTTTTAAATCCATTTGATAATAGTTCAATCTCTAGTGATGGAGTGGGTATCATTACTTTATGAGATTTTCTATGAAACCACTTTAATCCTTTATAAACAAAGTTTTTAGGAATTGGTATTCGGGCCGTTACATAATCAGGAAAATTTGTATGGTAACTTGTTGTAAATCTCATTTTATACTTAATTGCAATTCTTCTTGCTGATAGACCTAATGGACCTTCTGTTGCTATATGAAGACTATCTGGATTAAAATTTTTAATAATCCTTAATAGTTTTCTTCTAGGAAATAATGCTAATTTAATTTCTTTATAACCTATTAAAGGGACACCAAAAAAATTTGAAGGACCAACTATCTTAACTTCTATGCCCATCTTTGAAAGTTCATTTTTGAGATTGCGTAAAGTTTTTACAACACCGTTAACTTGACGATCCCAAGCATCACTAATAATTAAAACTTTCATTAAACCCTCATAGTTTCAATAAAAGTGAAATGTGTGTTTTTAATTTTTTGATTTTTCCAATCAAGTATCTTAATTTGACCATTTAGGTCTTCTATTAATGCAGTACAAGAATCAACCCAGTCACCACAATTCATATATTGTATTCCTCTAATCTTTTTGTTTTGGGCATGATGTATATGACCGCAAATAACACCATCAAATTTTCTTTCCTTTATGTCTTTCAAAACTTCAAATTCAAAATGACAGATAAAATTACTTACTGATTTTATATTTGCTTTAAGAATGTCAATTACTGAAAAATATTTGAAACCAAAAAACTTAAGAAAAATATTTAGTTTTCGATTTACAAATTGAAAAAAATTATAGAGTTCATCAAATATATACGCAACCCAAGGGGCTTTTATTATAACTTGATCGTATTTATCTCCATGTATAACAAGAAATTTTTTATTATCAGGAGTGATATGAGTGACCTCTTTACAAAAAGTTATTCCACCTAATTTAAAATTTCCTATTTTTCTTAAAAAATCATCATGGTTACCAGAAATATAAAATACCTTAGTTCCATTTTCAGAGATTTTTATAATTTTTTCTAGAACAAATGAGTGTGTTTCAGGCCAATACCATTTTGATTGTAATTGCCAGCCATCAATTATATCACCAACTAAATATAGTTTTTCAACTGATATAGAATCTAAAAGTTCTATAATTTTTTCTGCTTGTGATCCATATGTTCCAAGATGTGTGTCTGAAATAAAAACTGATCTTGCTCTAATAAATGACATAATAAACTAAGTATTAAAATGCTATTCTTCTAGGAGTTGAATGATTCAGTTTTGTTAAATTTTTATTGCAAATATATTAAATTTCTTTAATGACCAATCTTATAGCCAAAAAAGCTGTATCAATAATGCCTACCATTGAATTGATTTTCAGCTAGATACCCCCCACCCAATGCCCCCAAAAAGTTAGAACAAATGCTAATATGCATATTATGAGGAGTGTTGGTTTCATAACATTAATCCCTCCACTAAACTCATTACCTGTGATTACATCCTCAAAAAATCTTCTGGTAATGGAAAGAGACTGAATATATCCTCTTTATCAACTATATAAGCACCCCTGGTTGGAAGCTTTTGGGGAAACATCAAATATGTTGTGGTTTTAATATTGATATTTTTAACTTCAAGTGAATGCATAAGAAACCAACTATAGTAATAATTAAATTCCTACGCCTTTAATACTTTTTTTATAATTGGAATAAAATAATCAAAGTCGGGCGTTTCCATATTCTGTATCTTCCCCTCATCATCTAGATACCTGACTTTAATAATATCATTTAAATTTTTATTTTTTTGAAATTTACTTACTTCTTCATCAGACATTAACCCACCTTGTAGCTTTAATGAGTGAATTGATGCGTTAGATAGCTTGTTGTAATAACTGGCATCTGTTGCACATAAATACCTCTTTGCAGCAACATGAAATTTTACACAATCAGTAACTAAGGTTGGGAAAAACTTTTCAAGTATTTTTGCTCCAGCATCTTCATGAAATCTATCAATTTTGTCATTCATTTCAAAAGATCCAAACTCGCTTGTGAAATGACCTATATCATGAAGCAAAGCCGCAACTATTATGGTTTCACTATATCCTTTTTTCTCAGCTAAAGTTGCTGCCTGGAGCATATGCTCAGCTATTGTTACATTTTCCCCTAAATATTCTTCTGAACCTCGTCTATCAAAAATGTCCTTTATAAATGGAATAATATTTTCTTTTGTTAACTCATTGCTTAACATTTTTTAGCACTTATTTTGATATTTTAAATTTAAAACTTCATATTTAGATAATAATCCATCTTTATCAGAATAACATCCTTGAAGCCATCTATTGCCATCATTCATATATTCATTTCTTGCATGCAATACCCTTGTATTATCAACAATAAAGCATTCCCCAGGTTTTAGAGAGAAACAAAATTGCATACTTTTATCGCTCATTATTTCCCCAAATTTTCTATATGCATCATAGAATAATTCCATTGTATCAAATGGTATATTATTTTTTATAATAGTTGATCTATTGTTAAACCTTATAGTTTTTAACTCACCATTTGGTGCAAGTTCCAACATTGGCTTATCTGCTTTTAAGAAAATACCTTCTTCTCCAGAGAATTGAAAAGAAACATTATAAGTTGACAAGACATTAAACATTTCCACGTTTTCATCTTTCAATTTAAGAGCTGCCTTAAAGCCATCTACAACAACGCTCTCCCCACCAGTAGCTGAATTTTCAATAGAATATAAGATTTGTAGTGAAGGTACTGGGTCTCTGTACGGGTTATCAGTATGTGCTTCAAGTCCTTTACTAGTGTAGGCTAGATTTGAAGGGTTTTTTATACTTCGAACTTCAAACTTTCTTCCGTAATTTGTCTCCCTAACGTAGCCAAATCGGTTAACTAATTCAAAAAGAGTATCTTGTTTCTCAGGGCCATCAGTAATTTTTCCAAAACCATACTTTAAAAATTTATCTAGCCATTTCCATAAATCAAAATCACTTTGAATAAATTTATCAAAATTGATACTAGGTAAAGTGCTAGACATATCACTATCCCAAAGAACTATTTTATCATTTACCCAACCCTTCTTTATATTTGCTAATTTATAATCATAATTATTTTCTAATAACCAATGGACATCAAATGACACTTTCTTATTTTCTGGCTGAAACACCAATTCAATCTCATTTCCATCTAAATTTAATGAGGAAATCTTTAAACTTTTAGGAATGTCATTAACAGTAATTAGTTTTTGTTGGTTTTGAGGAGATAAGGTAGTTTCATCTCGAGAGTTATCTCTTAACCAAATAGAATGAAATCGAGTAACTTTATTATTGGCCTTTACAACAAGAATTTTGCCACCTTCTTTCAAAAAACATTCATGCATAATTTGGCCTATTATTATTTTAAAATTTTAGGGTTATCTGTAAGTATTGTTTGCACACCATTATTTAATAAAAACTCAGCTCTTTTCTTGTCATTAACAGTAGCAACAGCAAATTCAGTTTTTTTAACTTTTAAAGAAACATCAGATAAAGCAGTGAAGTTATCACATTTCATTTTGATATTTCTAACTTCAAGTGAATACATAAGAAACCAACTATAGTAATAATTAAATAATTTTATATTAAATAACTAATGTTACAACTTTGTAAAAGGCTATTGAAATCTTAATAAATGAGTATTGCGATAGATTGAGTGGTTAAAAATTTGAATATTTAATATTTTAGTAATATTTTATTCACTTAAATTTAACAAAACACAGTTAGAAAAATATAGAAGACAAAAAAGTTTTCATTAATTTTTCCTCCCAAAGATTAGTCATTAGTTTTTTTGAACTAATGACTAATCTTAATTTTAAGTTTAATAGTTTTTTCTAAATCAATGAAAGATCAACAACCATTTTTCTTTCCTGATAGATAAAGTTTTCTTTAAGCTGTCATCAAAAAAAGCTGATTTAGAGAGTAATACTTTAAAAAA
>ERZ802830.925-NODE-925-length-28702-cov-14.6555_pt1 | contig 28702 bp, 26 predicted proteins | sample MGYA00345654_ERZ802830 | MGnify/ENA primary metagenome ERZ802830 (study PRJEB30503, sample SAMEA104212375) | marine metagenome | biome: Westerlies Biome; feature: [SRF] surface water layer (ENVO:00010504) within the epipelagic zone...; material: water...
GAATGACAATTTGTAATATGTCTATCGAAGGTGGAGCAAGAGCTGGAATGATTGCTCCGGACAATGTAACTTTTAATTACTTAAAAAATAAAAATTATGCGCCCAAAGATAGTGACTGGGATGACGCAATTGCAGAGTGGAAAGAATTATATTCAGATGAAAGTGCAACTTTTGATAAAGTAATAACTATAAATGCTGATGAACTAGAACCATCAATATCTTGGGGAACAAATCCCTCACAGGTAATTTTTGTAAACGACACTATACCCCATCCAGATGATTTTGAAAAAGAATCTGAAAAAGAAGCCGCAACAAGGGCCTTAGAATATATGGATTTAGAACCTGGAGAGAAAATTAGTGAAATTCAATTGGATAGAGTTTTTATAGGTAGTTGTACAAATGGACGTATTGAAGACTTGAGAGAGGTAGCAGAAGTTGTCAAAGGGAAACAAGTTGCTGAAACAATCGGTGCAATGATTGTTCCCGGTTCTACGCTTGTTAAAAAACAAGCTGAGGAAGAAGGGTTAGATAAGATATTTACTGAATCTGGGTTTGACTGGAGAGAGGCTGGTTGCTCTATGTGTCTTGGAATGAATCCTGACATTTTAAGTCCAGGAGAAAGATGTGCTTCTACGTCAAATAGGAACTATGAAGGTAGGCAGGGTGTAGGAGGTCGTACCCATTTAGTGAGTCCAAAAATGGCTGCAGCCGCAGCATTGCATGGAAAATTTGTAGATATACGAGAAATATAAAATGAAGAAACTCAAAATAATAAAATCAACCATGCTCCCCCTAAATATGTCTAATGTTGATACAGATCAAATAATGCCAAAACAGTTCCTTAAGCGTGTTGAACGATCTGGCTATGGAGAGTATTTATTCTACGACTGGAAGAAAGATCCAGATTTTCCATTGAATAACGGCCTCTATAAGGGCGCAAAAGTTTTAGTAGCAGGTGATAATTTTGGGACAGGTTCATCTAGGGAACACGCCCCGTGGGGTCTCCAAGACTGGGGTTTCGAGGCCATTATTTCAACAAAATTTGCAGATATTTTTAGATTAAATTCAATAAATATAGGTCTTGTGCCTATTGAGACTAATCAAGAAAATGTAGAAGCTTTATTCAGTAAAATCGATACAGATTCAGAAACGATAATTCAAATTTCGATTGAAGATAAGACAGTTGTTTGTGGAGACATTAGTTTTTCATTTAGTTTAGATGATTTTTCTCAAAAAAGAATCATAGAAGGTCTAGACAAAATTGACATCACTCTTGGATATTTAGATCAAATAGAAAACTTTAGTCAATCAAGAAAGCACTGGAAGCCTAAACTAGTTTAGATAAAGATAAACTTAAGCTTTCAGCAACCTCTTCTGAAAGCAAAAGACCACTGTGTATCTGTAAAGATGGTTTTAGATTTTCACTTTTACTGTATTCCTCAAACCAATTTTCAATCAGGAGATTGTCTACATATTTTTGCAGATTTGTTGATAACTCAATAGAAGAAGTTTTAGGTACTGCACCTGGGAGATTTGCAATAGCAGAGACAATTACACCATTTCTAATTTCAAATGGTTCGCTATGTGTGTTTGGAGTTACTCCTTCAACACAACCACCCTGGTCAATAGCTACGTCGACAATCACTGATCCTTTTTCCATCTGATTGATATCTTCTTGTGTAACTACAATGGGTGGCTTCCTTCCGGGTAATAAGACTGCACCAACTACTAAATCTGCAGTTCTAATTGCCTCAGTAGCTTCATCGCTTCCACTTATATGTGTGGAAATATTCTCACCATATTTATTTTTTAATTCCTTCAAAATGTTCTCATTTACATCAATTGCGGTTACGAATGCACCAATTTGAATGGACTTATGAATAGAGCTTTTACCAACTTCTCCACAACCAATGACTGTAACTTTTGAATTTCTTTCATCTGAAATTGAAGATAAAAGCAAACCCTTGCCTGCAGAGGAATACTCTAAAAATTGCATGCCTTTTTGCACTGCCAGGTTGCCAGCAATTTTTGACATTGGTATTAACAGTGGATACTCATCTTCATCCATTATCATTTCAGTTGCAATAGCTGTTAGCTTTTTTTCTATTAACATTTTTGTTAATGAGAGATTTGAGGCCAAGTGGAGATAACCAAATATTACATGTGAAGAATTGAGGAGCTCAAATTCTTGCTCTTGAGGCTCTTTTACTTTGCAAATAATCTCTGAAATATCATAGAGCTCATGTGCAGTGGGTACAATTTTTGCACCTGCAGATTGATAATCTTCATCGGTGAAGCCTGAACCAAGCCCAGCATTTGTTTCAACGAAAATATCCGCTAAACCCGTAAATTGAGTTATATGTTCAGGTATTAAAGAAACTCTTCCCTCATCTTTTTTTACTTCTTTGGGAATGCCAAGTTTTTTAATCATTTGATGGGACTGTCTCCTGAAGATGTTTATCAAGATATTTCATGAAGGGCGTACCTCCAGTTCCAACAATATTCGAATTCGAATCATTAGTTAATGACTGCTCATATATGTATATTCTCGCATACTCCAAATGCTTATTTCTAAATATATGTACCTCTTTAATAATTTCATCAATTAAATTTTTATCTTCATCATTTATAGAATCAACTAACGAACTTCTCTCAGTTTGTGACCAAGAATCTAAATCATTCAATAAATCTCGGTGTTCCTTCGGCATATATAACCTCATTTCATCTAGATATTCCTTTAATGGGTCATCAGAGTGAGTAACTCCTAATAAAGCATCGAGCATTGGAACAATTGAACTTTGAGCCCCAGTCTCGCCTCTAAATATTTGAGGCTTTCCATTATATTCCTCAACCCCTTCATAAATAACTCCTTCGGGTGTTGTTGGATTGTTCTTCCATCCAAAGATATAAGGTCTTACACGGTTGTAGTAAATGAATGGGTCACACTTTTCAGGCATTCGATTCATAATATGATTAATCTTTTTTATACTTTTTAAGGCGTGTTCAAGATTTGTATCATCACCTGAGTCAAAAAAATATTTGTTTAATGATGATAATATTTCTTTTGCCTCGTATTCTATCGCTACATGAATCATGATGAACCAGTCTTCATCTACGCCACCCAAGAAATTCTGTACTATAACTATATTTTCTAAATCAAATGGTGTGGAAGAATCAAGGATTTTCCAATTGTTCAGTGCATAGGATGCATATGAAAGAATAGGTGGTCTCTCTAATTTTAATGAAATTTTGTGCCATGTTTTAGCAATCTGAGATGGTATTACGTTTAAATCATTCTTTTTTCCCCACATGAACGCATGGCCGATATAAGAGTAGACAAGCATTGCCCTCTCTAGTTGAGGCACTGTTAAATCCTCTACATTCTTCTCAACTTCAAGTTGTAAAACTCTCGCTTCAATTTGTTCATTAGCCAGGACTTTTGGTAGTTCTAATGCCAGCTTCTCGACATCTGAAAATGTGTCAGGGAGCTTTAAGCAAATTTCTTCTGGAATAAATCCTCTATTGAGTAATTCTAAGTTCATTGTTTCCCCCCCCTATGTTTACATTAAAATGTACTTTCTTATTATTTTTAATGTTAACTAAGTTATAGATAGATGAAGAGTAATTTTTTTGTAATACTAGGAAATCAGCTATTTGAACCAGACTATTTGATTAAAAATGGTTGCAATGAAGTATATATGGCTGAAGATCATGGATTATGTACTACTTTTAAATACCACAAATCAAAAATTTATTTATTTCTTGCCGCAATGCGTGAATATAACGATGCACTTATAGAAAAATCAATAAAGACTAATTATTACAAACTAGATGAACGAAATGACTCAGATGACTATGCATCTTTTTTGATTAAATTTCTCACTTCAAAAAACATTAAAAAAATTAATATTTTTGAAATTGAAGATAAGTCTTTTGAAAAAGTTTTTATTGATACTATCTCAAAAGCCAATATTGATATAGAGATACACAAAACTCCCATGTTCATATTTGATAGAGATAAGTTTATAACTATGGCTAAAGGGAAAAAAGTATATAGGATGGCATCTTTTTACCAAAAAGCTAGAAAAGAACTTGGAATATTAATGGACAAAGAAAACAAGCCTGTTGGGGGAAAATGGTCTTTTGATGAGGAGAATAGAAAAAAAATTCCTAAAAATACAGTTATTCCCGAATTACCCTTGCCGAAGAAATCAATCCATCATGAAAGTATTAGCAATTTAATAGCTACAAAGTTTCATGATCATCCAGGCAGTTTGGAAAAAATATGGTTTCCTGTAAATCGAAAAGGTGCAGTAAAACAACTTAACGAGTTTTTAAATATTAGATTTGAGAATTTTGGAAGATATGAAGATGCAATGCAGCAAGACCAAAACTTTTTATTCCACAGTTGTATTAGTCCATTTCTGAATATTGGTTTAATTACACCAAAAGAAGTTGTCGATAAAGCTATTAAATACGCAGAAAAAAACTCTATTCCCTTAAATTCACTTGAAGGCTTCATTCGTCAAATTATTGGCTGGAGAGAATTTGTTAGGGGTATCTATCAGGAAGAGGGTATCAATCAGTTAAACAGTAACTATTGGGGTAACAAAAAAAAGCTGACCTCTTCATGGTATGACGGAACAACAGGAATTGTCCCACTTGATGACTGTATCAAGACCACACTTAAGGATGGATACATACACCATATCCCAAGACTTATGGTGATAAGCAATATCATGAATCTTTGTGGTATAGACCCAAAAGAAATTTACAAGTGGTTTATGGAAATGTATATTGATTCGTCAGAATGGGTTATGGTGCCAAATGTATTCGGTATGGCAACTTATGCAGATGGTGGACTGATGTCAACAAAGCCTTATACTTGTGGTTCCAACTATATTCTCAAGATGAGTAATTATAAAAGAGGCGACTGGTGCGATACTTTAGATGGACTTTATTGGAGTTTCACAGAAAATAATATAGACTTCTACAAATCAAATCCTAGATTATCACTTTTGACTCGCTCACTGGAAAGGCTTGACCCAGATAGAAAAAAACATATATTTTCAGAAGCGAAGAAATTTATTAAAAATAATACAATTTAACTTTTTGAATTTAAGTAATTTCTAAGCATTATTGGTTCATCTGTTATCACTCCGTCACAACCAATATCAAGGCAATGTTGAAATTTTTCTGTTGTGTTTACAGTCCATATATGAAGTTGAAGGTTGTTTAACTTGCAAAATTCCCATAACTTTTTTGAATGAATCTGAAGGCCCTTCCATTTATATGGAGACTGTAGGGCTTGAACTTTAAGACTCCTAACTTTCTTCGGCAAAAACTTTGCGATAGCATTTTCCCTGAATGTTCCTGATGATATTATTTTTCCTTTTGTTACATTCAAAAATTCGTCAAGCCTTCTTGGGCTAAAAGACGATACTAAAACTCTCTTTTCTGCTTTGAGTGAGAATATAATTTCAGCAACGTGTGCGGCCATACCAGATTGTTTTAGATCTAAATTAAATTTCAAATCTTTATTGAACTCAAGTGCATCAGCTAAGCGTATAAAACTTGTTTGCATGTTATTAAGACCTTTTTGCTTGTAGAACTGGAATCCTGCATTTATTTTAGAGATATCATTCCAATTGAAATCTTTCACCTTGCCTTTTACATCAGTTGTTCTATCAAAGGAGTCATCATGATGTAGAAATATTTCTCCATCTTTAGACATTCTTAAATCTGTTTCAAAATGGGTAAAACCTTCTTCTGTTATGAATTCGAGTCCATGTTTTGTATTTTCTGGCACAATATTAGACCCACCTCGGTGCGGTATTATCAAGGGCTTACTGCCCTCAAAATATTCAAAATTAACCAGAAACACCACCTGTAAAGTTAAATTCTTTTAGATGTAATTTGGGTACTTTTAACATCCCTTCTCCAAATTCAGAGTCAGCATATCTAGATTTATCTCCTACAGAAATTACATTTCCCTGACTTAAAGATGTTATAAAACTTTGAGTGAATCTAAGTCGACCAATTGGTTTTGTAATTTTTCCATTTTCAATCAAAAATGAACCATTTCTATTTAAACCTGTCACAACCTGTGTTATTGGGTCTAGTACTCTGCAGTACCAAAATTCATTAATATAAATTCCTTTCTTAACACTAGCAATCATGTCATTATGACTTGTCTCGCCTTTATTAAGGTTCAAGTTTGTACCTATCCCTCCAAAATAGTCGTCAACTCCAAAAAATTCATGGTGTGTATTTTCCATATTCAACTCTTTAGATGTCCTTCTAGTGTGAAAATAAGTTTTTGGGACACCATTTTTGATAATTTCTAAATTATATTTCTTTGCACCAGATGCATCAATTTTAAATCCAATAGATTCATCATCTTCAGGTGTGTCGAACAAATTAATTTTTTCATCAAATTGATTTTCATTAAGCAAAATCGGACTCATTCCATCAATCTTACTTTTTGCATTAAGCCCATAAACAGATAGGAATACCAAGATAGTACTTACAGCTTCATGACCAAGAATTACTTCATACTTTCCAGGATCAATATCTATTGGATTTTGGCTATCAACCGCTAACTTTGCTGCTTCTTTTCCTGTTTCTGAGGCATCTAAATTGTTTATATTCACAGCTCCCCTATGGGATGAACCAGCGGAAGTATCTGTTCTAAATATTCCATCAATAAATGCACTTGATGAGGTATCGGATGAATTTAATCCATTTGTGTTCCAAATAAAAAAATTATTTAAATATGTTGAACAATATCCAGCAGCATTCATATCTTTACCTTCGTTAACAAAATCTCTTACTAAATTTGCTCTTTCCTCTGGATTTGCTTCATGCTTTTCTTGAAAGCCTTCATACGATTCTGTCTTATCAGTAAGTCCTGCCCAAGTTGTGTCATTAGGACTTTGCTCTAATGATTCAAGAGCTTCTTTTACAAATTCTTTTGAATTCTTAATTCCTGTAATATTTTTTGACCTTGAAATAGTTTTACCATCTTTATGTATTGTCAAAAAAACATCGGCGGACTCTTCGTCAACATTCTGATGTATATGTGAATTTGCGAACCTAGTTAATGCACTTTTGGAGTGCATCATCTTTATTTCACATTCAACACTATTTGGAATATGGTGTTGTAAATCACCGAGCAACTCTCTCCAGATATTCAACCTCTAACCCCAATTCTTGTATTTTTAAATCTGGCAGGCGAAGCTGGGTGCCCAGTATGACCAATTTGACTAGGTTGACCTTTTCCACAATTTGGAGTGCCCCAAAATACCCATTCATCTTCATTGGCAAGCATGTCCATGTTTCCCCAAAATTCAGGTGTTATTCCTGTATAGGTTGGATTCTTAACCATATCTATTATTTTCCCATTTTTTACTATCCAGCCTGCCTCACACCCAAACTGGAAATTTAATCTCAAATCATCGATTGACCATGATCTGTTTGTCTCCATATAAATTCCATTGTCTGTAGATTCAATAATTTGCTCTAAAGAAGACTCACCCGGTAACAGTCCTACATTTGTCATTCTCACCATTGGCAGTCTTGCAAACCCATCTGCTCTTACCATCCCTCCTGGCTTCACTCCTGCTATCGCTGCACTGTCTCTTCCCGACAAAACTCCTGTCCAAATTCCCTCTTTAACGATGTCAACGCGTTGTGCTGGAGTTCCTTCATCGTCATACTTAAATGTTGCTAATGCACCAGGAAGAGTTGCGTCAGCAACTATATTCATTAACTCTGATCCATATTTATGCTTATTTAATTTATCTAACTCTAAATGAGATGTGCCAGCATAAGCAGCCTCCCAACCTAGAATTCTATCCAACTCAATTGCGTGTCCTACTGACTCGTGAATTTGTAAAGCTAATTGACTGCCTTCTAAAATAAGATCCATCGTTCCTTCAGGACATTGTGGAGCAACTAATAGCCGCTGTGATTCTTCGGCTAATCTCTGTGTATGGTTTTCAAATTCAAATGACTTTATAATTTCCCATCCACCAGTTCTGTATTCACCAAAGGATTGTGGATAAGATCTTATCTGCGTTTCGCCGTCTCCAACTGATAAGGAAGATATGCCTCCACCAGACTCAATTATATTTTGAAAAATTTCATGGCCTTGACTTGAGCAAAACCATTTTTCTGTATCCCAGAAATCAAGACGTCCTGAAGATCTTGAGCTTCCCAATTTTTTCATTTGTTCTGTAGAATTCACTAAAAGATCTATTTGTTCTGTTGATGATACTTTGAATGGGTTTTTCTCATGAGGGGTTGTATATTCATCTTTAACAGCTGGAACATCTGCAAAAGGAGTTTCTTTGCCTGAGACAGCTCCAGAGGCTTTAGCTATTTCAAATGCTTTTTTACCAGAGGAGATTAGTGATTCTTTTGATAAGTCGTAGGTTGAATAAAACCCCCAGGAAGATCCTACTAAAGCTCTTATACCTAGGCCAATTTTTTCAGACTCGTTAAAATTCTCTACCTCACCATTTTTTGCTGCAATACTTCTGGACTTTGAAACTAGTATTCTTGCATCTGAATACCTTGCACCAGAACTGATTGCGGAATCAATAGCGATGTTGAGTAAATCAAACATGTTAATAGATTAACAATTGTTTTAGAAAGTTAGAAACTCTTTATATGATTTAAACTAAGTCTTGTTCTCTAATCCCAAATGAAGGGTGTCGAAGACGGCAAAGTGCTAGTTTTTCTAACTGTCTAATTCTCTCTCGAGTTAAATCAAACTCTTCACCAATTTCTTCTAGGGTTCTAGGTACACCATCATAAAATCCATACCTTAATGCAAGTATTCTTCCTTCTCTTTCTGGAAGTCTGCTGATACTATCTCTTAAGCTCTCAGCAACATCTAAGTCTTGAACAATTAATGACGGATCACTTGCATCCTCGTCTTGAATAAAATCTCCAAGTTGTGCCCCATCTTCACCTACAGGTTGTTCTAGTGATACAGTGTCAGCTACGCTTAAGGCTAATTCAACCTTATCTACTCCAACTCCAGCTTCTTTAGCTATCTCTTGAGGCTTAGGATCCCTACCCAATTCAGCTTTAAGTTGTGCTTGAGCTGCTCTAACAGCTGCCATAGTGTCATGAAGATGTACTGGAATTCTTACAGTTCTAGATTTATCAGCAATTGCTCGAGTAATTGCCTGCCTAATCCACCATGTAGCATAGGTAGAAAACTTGAATCCTTTTCTCCAGTCAAACTTTTCAACAGCCCTTATTAAACCCAAGTTACCTTCTTGAATGAGATCTAAGAAATCGATACCTGATGTGTTTGCATATCTTCTAGCATTAGCTACAACAAGCCTAAGGTTAGCTGTGAGAAAGGCATCTTTTGCCTCTGCTCCTTTTTTTCTATCTCTCTTAAGCCTAATTTCGCCTTTCTTATCTTTAAACTGTTTTTTACCTAGCTTTATAGAAGCTTTCTCTCCAGATTCAATTTTTTGAGCAAGTTCTACTTCTTGTTCAGCAGTTAATAAGTCAAAATTTCCGATGGCCGTTAGATATTGGCTAACAAGATCTGTTGTTAACTTGCCTTTATCATCAGCAAGTTTTTTAACGAGAGATTTAGCCTTTTCTTTAGCAGCCGCCTCTTGCTCAGGTGTTAAGCTATCTTCGTCTACAGCCACCTGCTCTTCAATCTTTGATTTTTTTGGCTTTGCCGGTATTGTTTTAGTTACCATCAGTAATTTGACCTTTAATTATCATTTCTAGTTACAGAAATGTAAGGATAAACATATTTTTGATATAAACCTAATCGATACATGAATTATTTGGTAGTTATAGACTTATCTCGAGTTTTTTCCATACTTATGTATATATATGTAATCCAAAGTAAATCTGCAACTAGTAAATGTACTACACTGAAGAAAATATTTATATTTATAAGAACATTGAGGACACCTAAAGTTACACCGACTATAACTAGGATTCTTATTTGACTTGTCCTTATATTAAAGTTCTCCTCAAGTCTTCTTGACTCTCTAAATAAAACAAATGAAAGAATTGTGGATGCAATTGGGTGTAGAAGTCTTAGCCTTGTGAGTAGCTCTGAAGTACTATCAAAGTCTTCAACTAAACCAGCTATAAATGACTCACTTGGAAACAAAACATCCGCAAGCGCCGCGATTGAGCCTGTTGCCCCAGTCAATACAAAGAGAAACGTTATTATTTTAAAGTTTCTATCTATGATGCTGCTTATCTTAATTTCTGGATTTTTTGTTAGTTTAAAAATTATTGTGTACATAGCAAGAAGTCCAAAAGTATTCACTAAATGAAGAGGGACTGCAGCAACTCTTGGCCCAGAGCTGTTCATTCCCACCCATTCGTATAAAACTATTACTGCCCCTATTAGAGCCTCAAGGAGTACAAAAAAAGTCAGATAGTTGATAACTTTTTTTTGAGTACTAGTAACTGAAGGGTCAAAAGATTTTATAAATATTGCAAGAGTTACGATTAACAATAGGCCACTGATTGCTCTGTGTGAAAACTCAATTTGCTCAGAAGCAGAGTTTAAAGATGGAATAACTCGTCCGTTACAGCTTGGCCACGAGGATCCACATCCATCTCCAGAGCCAGTGGCTCTAACCACTGCACCAGCAATAATTGAAAAAATTGAAAGTACTAATCCTGTCTTAGATAATTTGGAAAGAGTCACAATAAATTATCAATAATAATCTTGATAGAGTCTAGAAATAGTTGAAATCCTCTTGAAATTAAAATTGTTATAAAGACAAGGGTTAATGCTGTTTTGGCATTTCGGGAAAAGTAAAATCCTAATTGCTTTGAATCCCCAATATATGGTTGTTCATCTAGTGCAGTTTCGAGGTTATCTCTTTGGTTTTGAATATCAAAATCTTCAAGATCTTGTGTGTCGGTGATATTTTCATACGTAAAGAGCTCAGGTTGGATAATTTCTTTTGATTGATCTTTATCGGACTTAAATCTATTAAAAAAACCAGATTTCAACTCTACTTTTTTATCTCTATCAACTGTAAATAATGAATCTTCAATATTTTCAGAACTTGGACTTCTTTGTTCGTAACTTGTCAAATCTTCTAGTGTTTCCATAACCTCTTTACCAAGGAGTCCTTCTAGGGCAGTAATAATTTTTTTATCAGTGGGAAAACTGGTTCCTGCATCCCATTTTTTAACCTCTTTTAGATTTGCCCCAGTGAAGGATGCAATTTGTTTATTAGATAGACCTCTTTCTTTTTTAAGCCTCATAAATAAAGTTGAAAAATTTTCCATATAAGGTAATTCTATTCTATATATAATTTTTTATACAATTAGTCTTAAGAATGGAGGTGAATGAGCGCCTGGTGGGCTCCCCGGTCTTCAAAACTGGTGAAAGGTGTAAAAGTCTTTGGCGGGTTCGATTCCCGTCCACCTCCGCCAACATAAACAAAATATATGTTTTATATAATGAAATCTTGGATAATCTTAAATAGTTGAATCAAAGAAATAACAATCCAAATCAAACTGATAGACGGTTACTAACAGTATCTGATAAAGATATATTTGTAACAGTTCAAAAAGCCCTGCTTGTTGGAATTATTCTTAAAAATCAGACTCGAGCCGATCGTGAAGAGTCTTTAAAAGAATTAACAAATCTTGTTAAAACTGCTGGATCAAATCCAAAAATAATTCAAACAAAAAGAATCGATCGTATTGATCCAAAAACATTCATTGGGAAAGGGTCAATTAACGAACTTGAGGAGCTATCAAAAGCCAACGACATCGATGTAGTAGTTTTTGATTGTGAGCTTACTCCTAACCAGCAAAAAGAACTAAGAGCAATTTTCCGATGCGACGTAGTGGATAGGACTGGCTTAATTTTGGATATATTTGCTTTACATGCACAGTCCAAAGAAGCAAATCTACAGGTTGAGCTAGCGATGTCAGTCTATTTAAAACCCAGACTTGCTGGATTGGGCAAAACATTGAATCAACAGGGAGGAGGAATTGGTACAAGAGGCCCTGGTGAAGCGAAATTAGAAACTGATAGTAGATTAATTGATAATCGCATAAACAAACTTCGAAGAGAATTAAAAAAAATAGAAAAACAAAGAGTTCTTCAAGCTAGCTCAAGAGAGAAAAATAATACTCCTTTGGTGTCAATTGTTGGATATACCAATGCTGGTAAATCTACATTATTAAAATCATTAACAAGTTCAGATGCTTATGTGGCAGATGAGTTATTTGCAACTGTGGATTCGCTGCAGAGAGAACTTCCAATCAAGAATGTACAAGAACCATTAATCTTGTCAGATACTGTAGGTTTTATTCAAAATCTGCCAACTACTTTAATAGAATCATTTAAGTCAACCCTTTTGGTTGCAACAAGCGCAGATTTATTAATACATGTAGTTGATGCAGCAACTGCCATACCTCAGATGCACATAGGTACTGTTAAAAGTATTCTCGAACAAATAAATGTAAGTGCAAATGAAATAATGGTGTTTAATAAAATTGATAGGCTCGACAGAGCTTCGTTAAATGATTTGACTGAAAGATATCCTCAAGCTCTTTTTATTTCATCTTTAAAAAATACAGGTATTGAGGAGCTCGTAGAAAGAATCTCGAGCGAAATATATGGAGTGGTTCAACAAGGTTCTTTTTTGGTGGAGCCAAAGAATCTAGAAAAAGTAAATAGATTTGGTGAAATTTTAGAAGTAACAAATAGTTCTGATTTATTACTATTAGAAATAAGAATGCGGAGTAAGTTAATACACAAGTTGATAGATTTAAAAATAATGAAGGAATCTGAAAATGTTGAATGAAATTGGCTTGATTGGCCTTGGGGTTATGGGGAAGAACATTGCCCTTAATATTGCTGAAAAGGGTACTTTTGTAAAAGCATTCAATAGCTCTGAAAGTAAATTAAACGAGGTGGGTAAAGAATTTGGTGGAATGTTTTCTGGCTTCACAGACTTAGAAGAGCTTGTAGGCAATCTAGAACGTCCCCGTAATATCCTATTAATGATTCCTTCTGGAAAACCTACACATTCTGTGATAAATCAGCTTTCTAATCTATTAGATAAAGGAGATGTAATTATAGATGGTGGTAATTCGTTCTATCAAGAAAGCATAAACTTTGGAAAAATTCTTTCTTCGCAGTCTATCGATTTTATTGGCATGGGTGTTTCAGGTGGTGAAGAAGGTGCCAGACATGGACCAGCCATCATGGTTGGTTCAGATACCAACCTCAATGATAAATTAATTGAGCTTCTGTCTGCAATTTCTGCAAAAGCACCTGACGACTGTATAGGATTTTACAAAGGCCATGGATCTGGTCATTTTATTAAAATGGTTCATAATGGCATCGAATATGCTGAGATGCAATTAATTACAGAGACTTACCACCTCTTAAAACATGCGGAATATAGCAATATTCAAATTGCAGAGTTTTTTGAATCCTTAAAAAAGATAAACCAATCATCATATTTAATTGAAATCACAAGTGAAATACTAAGAAAAAAAGATGGTGAATCCTTTATTTTAGATTTGATAAAACCTTTTGCTAACAATAAAGGAACTGGGAAGCTAACGGTAGAAACATCATTCGAATTAGGTATTTCAGCGCCGTCAATATATGCAGCATACGATGCAAGAGTTCAGAGCAATGCCGGTAATACCTGGAAAAGAACTATTAATCAAAGTGAAGATGCTGTAGAAAAACTCGATTCTTCTTTTAGAAAAATAATTAATGAATCACATCTCAGCAACGCTCTTTATTTTGGAAGAGTAGCTGCAATGGTTCAAGGACTTAAAATAATTCAAAAGTATGGTGAAATTAACAATTTATCAATTAATTTTTCAGATATTTTTAAAAACTGGAGTGGAGGATGCATTATTAGATCTCAGATGCTTGATGAGTTATTGGAAATAAATAATACATCTGCTGATTTCTTAAAATCAGAATCTTTACATAATTTGTTAAAAGATAATTTGAGTGTTGTCAAAGATGTTGTTAGTAGCTCAATATTAAATAATATTTCAGTACCAGTATTATCATCCAGTCTAAGTTGGTATCTGAACCTAAGTTCTGAGAGCAATCCTTCTAATCTAATTCAGGCCCAAAGAGACTATTTTGGAAGCCATACAGTACAGTTATTAGGTTCAGAAGAATACATACACATTGATTGGAGAAGTGATGAATAAAGCAATACTGCCGAAAGTAGCTAAGCCGATACGCTACGAAGTTAAACTTGATATTGACTTATCTAACTTTGAATATACCGGTTTTCAAGATGTAGAGCTTGAAATAATAAAAGAGACTAAATCATTTGAAGTAAATGCTATTGATATTGAAATAGTCACGGCTTCACTTTTTAATGGAGATAATGAAAAGTTTGATCTTTCTTTTGAATACATGAAAGACTTAGAACGTATATCTTTTAGCTCAAATAAAAATATATCTGTTGGAAAATACTCACTACAGCTTGAATTTACTTCAACAATAACAAATGACTTAAAAGGATTTTATAAAAGTCAGTTTTTAGATTTGAATGATAATGTAAAGTGGATTGCTACAACTCAATTTGAACCAACTTCGGCAAGAAATGCTTTTCCGTGTTGGGATGAGCCAGAATATAAAGCAGTTTTCTCCATAGCACTCACTTCTGATGAAAAATACTTAAGGGTATCCAACGAAAAAGTACTGAGCGAAAAAAAATTAGAAGATGGTAAGGTTGAAACTTTATTTGTTGATTCAATGAAAATGTCGACTTATCTTGTAGCTTTTGTTATTGGTGAGCTTGAGATTACGGAAGTTGGCAGTGTTGGGGATACAAAAATAAGAATTATCCATAGGCCCGGTTTTTCTCATCAAACTAATTTTGCAGGCATTGCTGGTATGAAAATCTTAGAATTTTTTGAGAACTATTACCAGATTCCTTATCCCGGTTCAAAACTTGATCTTATAGCTATCCCTGATTTTGCTATGGGAGCTATGGAAAATGTTGGCGCAGTGACTTTCCGTGAAAGTTTACTTTTGATTGATGAGTCCAAAGCTACTCGTCAGGAACTTTCGAGATCTGTAAGTGTTATTGCTCATGAACTCGCACACATGTGGTTCGGAGATTTAGTTACGATGAAATGGTGGGATGGTATCTGGCTTAATGAAGCTTTCGCAAGTCTGATGGAGGCAATTGCAGCTAATGGAACCTATCCTGAATTCGAACAGTGGAGCGAAATGAACCTTTCTAGAAGTGCAGGATTTGGAGTTGACTCTTTAAAAAACTCAAGACCCGTTGAATTTGAAGTTGAGACTCCAGAACAGGCCGAAGAAATGTTTGATGTTCTGACATATGAAAAAGGGTCTACTGTATTAAGAATGTTTGAGATGTTTGTAGGGGAAGAAGTTTTTCAAAAAGGTGTACAGGAATATTTAAACAAATATAAATTTGAAAATACTCATTCTTCCGATTTGTGGGAATCTTTAAGTAAAGCAAGTAATCTTCCTTTAAATAAAATGCTCCCAACTTGGATTAAGCAACCCGGATTTCCGATTATTGAAGTAAGTAAATCTGAAGGTAAATTTACTCTGTCACAGTCAAAGTTTTTGATTGATGGGTCGACTGATAGTTCACTTTGGGAAATACCTGTCAATATTAGGTTTTTGGATACAGGAAAAGTTCATACACTTGTACAAAATTCAAAAAAAATTGAATTGGATGCTCTGGGTGAAATACCTTTTATTAATAATGGTGGTTGGGCGTTTTATCATGTAGTTTATGACCCTGAAATATTTTCAAAGATAAAAGAACACTTTGATGATCTTAATTCATTAGAAAAATATAGGCTACTTGAAGACACATGGAAATCTGTAACTATTGGTAAGTTCTCAATTAATGAATTCTTAGAATTTCTGCCAATTTATGAGTCAGAAAGAGACCCAAATATTTGGGCATATATTTCTGGGATAATTTCCTCTATGTCTAAAATCTTGACAAGTGAAGGTAATGAATCTTTTGTTAAATATTTCAGTCAACTTATTCATTCGATTAAAAATGATTTGGGAAAAGAAATAAGAGATTCTGATTCTATGGAAGTTAAAGAATTAAGAGCGATTATTAATAAACTTATAGGGACAATTGAAAATGAAAAATCGTTTGTAAACTTTTATAGCAGCAAATTTCAAGATGGATCTATTGAAGAAATTGAAGATGGTAGCCTCTACAACACTACTCTATACATCTCTGCACTAGATCCAGAGATAAAAATTGAACAATTTTTAGAGAAATTTTTAAATGCAGGATCTCCACAGATTGAGGGAAGGTATAGGGCAATTCTAGGAATAGTTAGAGACCCAAATGCAGGTAGAGTAATTGTTCAATCAATGTTGGACGGGACAATAAGGGGCGCTGACTGTCCTTATATTTTGGCATCAATGATTGCAAATAAAGTAACTGGTAGAGACTCTTGGAGTGAGATAAAAGATAATTACTCAGGTTTATTAGGTGTTATGCCAGAATGGACAGCTTCTAGAATACTATCTGGTCTTGACGGAATTTTTGACCGAGAACTGGGAGATGACATTAGGTCATTCATTACAGCAAATCCTTTACCATCGGCAGAAAAACTTATGGCACAAAAATTAGAGAAGCTTGAAGCTAATATGGAACTTGTGAAACACATAAATAGTACTCTGGATGAAAGCATCCTTGAAAAATAATATAGGAACAGGAGATAATAATGAAACCTAGAATAGCTGTATTTTTACAACCTCAGCATGCTGAATATAACCAAATTAGAGAAGCTGCAATAGAGTCTGAAGAAATAGGAGCCGATGCTATTTACAATTGGGATCACTTCTACCCCCTATACAAAGAAGATGGTACTCAATGGAATGAAGGTGAAAGAAGAGAGGGTAAACACTTCGAATGTTGGACCATGCTCTCTAGTTGGGGAGAGGTAACCAATAGAGTCGATATTGGACCATTAGTAACATGTAACTCATATCGAAATCCCGAATTGCTTGCAGATATGGCCAGAACTGTAGATCACATTTCAAACGGAAGAGCAATATTAGGAATTGGATCTGGTTGGTTCGAGCAGGATTACGAAGAATATGGATATGAGTTTGGGACAGCTATTTCTAGACTTCATGCACTTGAAAAGTCTCTGGAGAGAATTGTTAAAAGAATGAAAGAACTTAATCCTCAGCCTAAGAGAAAAATCCCTATTTTAATTGGTGGCGGAGGTGAAAAAGTAACATTAAGAATTACAGCTCAATATGCTGATATTTGGCATGGTTTTGCTACAAAAACTGAAGAAAGATCTGGTATAGAAACTGTGGCTCATAAAAATAGTGTCCTCGATAATTGGTGTAAAGAACTAGGAAGAGACCCAAAGGAAATAAAGAGATCAATCGGAATTGATATAAAAAGAATTGATCTAGCTGATCAGCTTCTGGAAGCTGGTGCAACCGAAGTAACCTTAGCTGTGAATGGCCCTGGATATGATTTAACAGATGTTAAAGAGTGGATAGCCTGGAGAGATTCTAAAAACTAAAAAGTAATGGATATTGTAGTTATTCTTTTAGGACTCTTGGTCGGGTTTATACTTTTAGTAAAGGGAGCCGATGTTATGGTTACCTCTGCTGTTCAAATTGCGGTGAAATTAAAAATTCCACAATCAATAATTGGAGCAACTTTTATAGGATTTGGAACTTCAGCACCTGAACTATTTGCAAGTACTGGTGCTGCTTTGAACGGAAATTTATCACTTGGTATAGGTAACATAATTGGTTCAAATATTGCCAATTCATTATTAGTAGTTGCAGTGTTATATCTATTTATAGATAGTTCTTACAATAAAGAAATAAACCTAAATCCGACCTCCTCTTTCTGGATGATGGTGGTGACGACAGTTTTTGTTTCCAGTTATATGTTTACTAATGAATTTCCATTAATTCTTGGAGTTACATTATTAATACTTGTTATTGCGATAACTTACAGATTAGTTAACGAAGAAGCTATTGAAGATGAAGAATACTTGGAAGAGCCTACCTCTAACATGTGGCCAAAAGCGATACTTTCTTTACTTGCAACCATTTATGGAAGTTCATTGGTTGTGGACAATGCAATTGAGCTTGCAGAACTATTCGGCATTTCATCAATAATTATTGGTGTTACAGTAGTTGCACTAGGAACTAGTCTTCCAGAAGTAGCTGGGACTATTGCAGCTGCACGAATGAAAAAGCCTGATATAGTTTTTGGGAATATTTTTGGATCTAATCTATTCAACATTGCTTTAGTTGGTGGTGCATCGATAATACTTCAGCCTGGGGCTATAGAGTCTGATGTATCTATTCAAATGTTTATGATGTACTTTGTCTCATTAGTAGTAATTATCATTTCAAGAAGCACCGTTAAAAAGAGTCCTTTGGTGGGTTATTCTATGTTGGCTGCATACGCTTTGTTTATCTTTAGCCTGTTTTAATATTTTTAAATCTTAAAAAAACAATTAGTCCGATAGAAGCGAGTGTTGCTCCTCCGATTTGATTCCATGTAAAGATTCCAATTGTTGCGTCACCCATGCCAAACCTTAGAGTATCTAATATCATTCGTTGCACTCCGTACCATATTGCCCAAAGACCAATCCAGGATCCACTACCAAATTGAAGATTATTTTGAAGATATCTAAAAATAAAAAAGAATACTGTTGCTAGAAGTAGGTCATATAAAGCAACATGATGGAACGTTCCACAAGAAATTTCTGGTGCTACACATTCAAGGGCATTGTGTTGTGGTGCAACATCATATCCTGGTTTAATCTCATACCCAAATATTGAATTTGTTGCTCGGCCAAGATGTTCGACAATTGCAAGATCGCCTATTCTTCCTATTGCGATTCCCATAATTAGACCCGGCGCAGCATAGTCGCTATAGGTTTGAAAGTTTTGTTTACCAATTAAAACAATTCTTAAATATGCGGCAATGATACCTCCAGACATGCCACCCATTATTGAATAGCTTCCTGCTACTGAGAAAACATCGTCTAAACCATATCCTGGATCGCCAATGTGGGCAGGAATAGTAAAGAATCGAGCTCCTATAATTGCTCCAAAAATTGCCCATGTGAAAGCATCTGAAAATAATTGCTCATCATGGCCATCTCTTTGGCATAACTTAATAGCATAGGTAGATCCAAAATAAAATCCTACTGCAGCAAATACCCCGTGTAGTGAAAAAGCTACCGGTCCAACTTGTGTTATTGGAATCGGTGGATAAGTAATAGCAAAAAATATTTCATTCATGTAGTAACGCCTCTCAGAGTCCACATTATGTCAGCGACTATTCCTAAAAATATAACAGCTAGATAGGTGTTTGAAAAGACAAAATATCTGATTGGTTGTATGTTTTTTTTATACAAATTGTATGATTTATACATTAAGTTTGATCCTAAGAGAACTGAGACAAGCAAGTAAACAATTCCGAGTTGTAGAACTGGGGCTGCAACTATTGACACTAGTACTGTTGCACAAGAGTAAATTGCAATATATATAGCTGATCTTTCATAAGTTTCTTGAGTTGGGAGCATTGGAAAATCTGCATTTTTATAATCAGACTTATTTTCTATAGAAAGTGCCCAAAAATGTGCAGGTGTCCACATAAAGACTAGTAAAAATAGTAGCCATGCCCCTACGTCAAGAGTACTTCCTGTTGCGGTCCACCCAATTAATACTGGAGCAGCTCCAGCAGCTCCGCCAATGACTATATTTTGATTTGTTCTAGGTTTTAAAACTAATGTATAGATAAATATGTAAAACTGATTTGCAATAAGACCTATAAATGCTGCAATTGGTGTTGTTAATAAATATAGAATCATAAAGCCAATCACTCCAGTTGTAATTGAATAAATTATTGCGGTTGACTTTTTAAGGTCTCCTGTAACTAAGGGTCTATCTGAAGTTCTTGTCATAAGCTTATCTCGTTCAACTTCAAAAACTTGATTCATTACGTTTGCGCTTACCGCTAGCAACGTTCCACCAAGTAGGGTAAAAATAACTAAACTTAAAGGCGGAAAAGAGTAGAGAGAAACAATCATACTCGGTACTGTTGTGACCAGTAACAACTCGACTACTCTCAATTTAGAGAGTTTTATAAATTTTTTTACCAAAGAAATTTTGTTTGATAACATTAACTCATACTACTTATGATTACACTATATATAGTTTGAACGCTATCCTAAAGGGTTGTTTGTGAATAAAATGTTTAGACATAAAAAAATTTATTGGTTAAGTTTTATCTTCCTATCATCTTGTATAGAAGATGCTCCACTTGACTCATTGAGTCCTGCCGGTCCTTATGCTCGAAGCATAGATGAACTTTTTTGGCTAACTTTCTGGATTGCTGTCGGAGTATTTGTGATTGTTCAAGGTGCTTTACTTTTTTCAGTGTTCTATTTTAAAGAAAGAGAAGGCAGTCCTGAGCCAAAACAAATTCATGGAAATAATTTTTTAGAAATACTCTGGACAATTATTCCAGTCATGATTCTAGCTGCTATTGCGGTACCTACTGTAAAGACTATTTTTGAATTAGCAAATGAACCCGAGGATGCCATGAAAATTGAGGTTATTGGACATCAATGGTGGTTTGAATATAAATATCCAGATTATGGAATAACTACAGCCAACGTTTTAGTAATCCCTGTAGATCGTCCGGTAAGACTTGAGATGTGGTCAAATGATGTCTTACATAACTACTGGGTCCCAAAATTAAATGGGAAAAAATATTTAGTGCCCGGTCAAAAAACCTATCTAAATTTGCAAGCAGACTCAGCTGAAGAGTTCTGGGCTCAATGTGGAGAGTATTGTGGTCTAAGCCATTCAAAGATGAGGGGTCGAGTTATTTCTATGAATGAATCAGATTTTGCCTCCTGGGTTAAAAATGAACAGTCATACGCGCTTAAAGATCTGCCTGAATCTTCATTGGCTGCCGAAGGACAACTTGTATATCTAAATGCTGGTTGCACCCAATGTCATGTTATTGATGGCGTGTGGGATGTTCAGGGTGACAGGATTGCCCCAAACTTAACTCACTTTGCGAATAGAAACGTATTTGCAGGTGCAGCATTAAAAAATAATTCCGAGAATCTAACCAAATGGCTAGCAAATCCTGCTCAAATAAAACCTGGTACTTTCATGCCTAATCTAGAATTAACAGAGAAAGAAATAAACGCACTAATTGCTTACTTAGGAACACTTAAATGACAAAAATTATTGAGCCAAAAAAACAATCAAATATTTTCAGAAGACCCTCGTCTGAGACGGGTGTATGGAGCTGGATAACAACTGTAGATCATAAACGCATTGGAATAATGTACGGATATGCAGCATTTTTCTTTTTATTAATAGGTGGTATTGAAGCACTTTTATTAAGAATTCAACTTGCATCACCTGACAACAATTTCTTAAGTGCGGCTGAATATAATGCAATGTTCACGATGCATGGAACTACAATGATATTCCTAGCCATAATGCCTATCAGTGCTGCTTTTTTTAATTACTTACTTCCACTACAGATAGGAGCTAGGGATGTTGCTTTTCCAAGGTTGAATGCTCTTTCTTTTTGGATATTTATTTTTGGAGGCGGTTTTCTTTATTCAACTTTTCTATTTGGAACTGCAGGAGCTCCTGAAGGTGGATATCTTGCGGAAGAGGTGGGTCGTCTTGGCTCAGCTCCAAATGGAGGGTGGTTTGGATATCAACCAAATGCTGGAATGAAATATTCACCTGGGACAGCAATGGACTACTGGGCAATTGGACTTCAAATTCTAGGTATTGCATCTCTGGTTTCAGCTTTTAACTTTATTACAACGATTCTTAATATGAGAACAAAGGGTATGAGATTAATGAGAATGCCTGTATTCACTTGGATGACTTTTGCGGTTTCTTTTTTACTTGCATTTTCTCTACCGATAATTGCAATAGCATTATTCTATGTGACTTTTGATAGACAATTTGGAACAACATTCTTTTTAACTGAAGGCGGTGGAGATCCAATACTCTGGCAACACCTATTCTGGCTATTTGGACACCCTGAAGTTTATATTTTAATACTTCCAGCTTTTGGAATAGTCTCTGAAGTGCTGCCTACATTTTCTAGAAAACCACTTTTCGGTTATCCTGCAATTGTCTTTGCTGGATTTGGAATTGCGTTTATTGGATTTGGTGTTTGGGCGCATCATATGTTTGCTTCAGCAATAAGTCCTGTAGCACAAGCTGGTTTTGGTCTATCAACAATGGTTATTGCTGTACCGACAGGTGTAAAAATATTTAATTGGCTTGGAACAATCTGGGGTGGAAAGCTAAGCATGAAGACTCCTATGCTTTTCTCTCTAGGTTTTATTGGAATGTTTTTAATTGGTGGTTTAAGTGGTGTGACTCACTCAATTGTTCCAGCCGATACTCAACAGACGGATACTTACTATGTCGTCGCTCACTTTCACTATGTTTTATTTGGTGGTGCAATGTTTGGTATTTTTTCAGGTCTATATTATTGGTTTCCTAAAGTGTGGGGGAAAATGTACAACGAAACTCTTGGCAAGATTCATTTTTGGCTAATGATGATTGGATTTAACCTTACTTTTGGCCCAATGCACTGGCTAGGGTTACAAGGTCAAGTTAGAAGAACTTGGGTTTACGCAGAAGAAACAAACCTAGCATTCTGGAATTTAATAGTTTCCATTGGTGCATTCATAATTGCTCTCTCAATTTTAGTATTTATGGCAAATTGGATATATTCTAAAAGAAAAGGTCCTGAAGCTGGTTTCGACCCCTGGGACGCTAGAACCATTGAATGGAGTATTCCTTCACCAACACCTGTCTGGAACTTTTCAAATGCGCCGGAAGTGAAATCACTAGATGATTTCTGGCATATGAAGTACACGGAAGATGAAGATGGTAGGTCTGTGAAAAGAGATACTACTGATGCACTGTTGCTTGAATTAGAAGATGAAGGATTGAATCCAAAGGAAGATATTGTTCTTCCAAATCCATCATATTTTCCAATAATTTTGGCTTCTGGTTTGCCGTTTCTTGGATACGCTGTCATATACAAATCACTGCCCCTAGCAATCGTTGGGGCTTTATTAATACTTGTTGGTAGCTTCGGTTGGGGAACAGAGCCTCTTGAAGAAGAGTTTATAGAAGACTTTCAAAATGAGTGATTCCCACTCCTATCCCCACGAACCTACGGGAGTCGAAACTAGAAAACTTGGCATGTGGGTTTTTTTATCTACTGAAATACTTTTCTTTGGTACCTTAATAACTACATTTATGATTTTTAAAGGAAGAGACTTTCCTGGTATCAAGCTTTCTGATGTTTATGATATACCGTTCACATCTGTCAGCTCTTTTATCTTGCTGATGAGTTCCTTAACAATGGTGCTTGCTCACAATGCTCTAGAAAATGACGACCAGGAAAAAACAAGAGTTTGGTTGCTTTCTACAGCAATGCTAGGTGCTGTCTTCCTGGCAGGGCAAATTTATGAGTTTACAGAGTTTTATCATAAGGGATTTGAACTCTCTTCAAACATATTCAGTTCTACTTTTTATGTTTTAACTGGTTTTCATGGGCTTCATGTGTTCATAGGCGTTGTACTTCTTATTGCTCTTTGGAGTATTGGTCAAAGGCAAAATGGACTTTCCTTAGATGGCGGTATGAATCTAGAGTTCGTTGCCCTATATTGGCATTTTGTCGATATTGTTTGGATCGTACTTTTTACAGTAGTGTATTTAATATAATGTCTGTAGATCATAAACCCCATCCAAAGCCAACACAATATGTTCAGATTGCCTTAGTTTTAGGTGTATTAACAGCAATCGAGGTCGCTCTATATTATACAGAGGACATAGTTGGAGTCTTTACAGATCCACTATTGATAATTTTAGCTGTCGGTAAGTTTGTAATTGTAGTTGGTTGGTTTATGCATTTAAGATTTGAAGATTCATTAATTAATAAGTTTTTTACAGGCGGTATGATTTTAGCTCTTATATTATTTGCGATTGTTATGTTTGAAAGAGCAGCGGCAAACTTTATTTAATGGGAAATCTAGTTTGGCACCCACATTATGATGTCTGGGCACTCATAGTTACGCTCATAATTTTCTTTGAATACTCTACTGATAATTCTCTAATAAAAAAAGCGAAGCGAAAATATTGGTATTCAGGTCTATTTATTCTATGGTTATTCACCGATTGGCCAATCCATGATATAGGTGAAAAATACTTATTTTCAGTTCACTCAGCTGAACACTTAGTTTTAGCCTTGATTGCTCCCCCTCTTTTACTTAAGGGTTTAAATAGTGCCCAAAAAAAAATGATTTCAATTAAACCACTAATCGCTCTTCTAAAAATAACTACTCAACCTGTTGTCGCATTTTTTTTATTTAATTTAGTAATGGTGGGAATGCACTGGACTTCAGTTATCAACTTGATGGTTACAAACACGATTTTTCATTTTTTTATTCATGGAGTGATGCTCTTAGTTTCTTTAAATATGTGGATTCCTGTAATCGGACTCACAAAAGAAATTAAACAATTGAGCGAACCAGGAAAGATAGCTTATCTTTTTATGCAATCGTTACTCCCAACAATTCCAGCAAGCTTTTTAGCCTTTGGGACTGAGCCTCTTTATTCTGCATACCTGGAAGTTGAGAATATATTTGATGTATCTGTTATTAACGACCAGACAATGGCTGGTCTGGTACTCAAACTTGGTGGAGGATTAATACTATGGATATTCATATTAATAACATGGATGAATTGGTATAAAACTGAAAAAACCTTTGATGATGTAGTTAGAACTTCATCTAACGACTAAAATTTAATAAGAATATTATGGATGAGAAACTTGTACAAGAGATTAGCAACACAACTGGTGTTCCTCAAATGCTTGTCTCTAGGTCTGCTCAGGCAAGAGCAGAAGCAAATGGAACAGATGTAAATACAATTTTAGCAAGTTGGTCAAGTGGTGCTCCTACAGATGTCGTCGCTGCACCCGTTGTTGAAGAGACAGTCGTAGCTGCACCCGTTGTTGAAGAGACAGTCGTAGCTGCACCCGTTGTTGAAGAAATTGTTGAACCTCCAGCTGACTTATCTTCAAAAATTGTTCGAGCAATACAATATGGCTCATTATTTGGTCTTATTAGTGGGTTTATACAAGCAATTGCTGCTAGTGCTTACCTCTATGAAGGCTTAATTCTTGAATCGGAAACATTTAATCTCATTGCAAATTATGAAAAGACTACTTACATTGTTGCTTTGAGCATGATTACTACCTTTTTTAGTGTTTTAAATACTGTTAATATAAAAAAACTACTTGAATCAAACTTTATTGGTCATGGTATAAAAACAACCGACAGAGAGTCAATATTTCAAGGTATTGGGTTAGGACTGGTATTCGGTTCTATTTCAGGATTCTTTATTACCTCATCAATTGGGCAAACCATCGAACCAATTCTTCCTGACGATCCAACTGTTTTTCTTTTGCCAGTTTTTGGTTCATTTTGGAGAATCGTATTATTATCTACAATTTTTCAAGCTTTGATTACTGTAATCACAATATTACTGGGAGTTCCTAAAGGGTTAGATGTTTTCGAAAAAGAAGAAGCCGATATAATTCGAAAAAGAATCACCGGTTCAGTAGTCATTCCTTTAAGTGCCATTTTAGTTGGAGGCTTAATTGCTGTATTAATTGCACAAGTTTTTATAAACTTTCATGACTATGCCCCGCTATTTGCATTAATAATATCAGCTGCAATTTTAATATTTTCATCCGTTATGAGCGCAGGGCCAAAAATTAAGATTACTAAAAATGAGGTCCTAATTACTGCTCTTGGCATAATTACTCTTACAGTAATTATTGCTTCTGTTGCTGCAAGTCAGCTTTAAAATTTATGAACTCAGAAAATTTTAATAATCTCCCATCAATAGAGTCATATATTGGTAGTGATAGGTGGAGTGGCATTACTAGGAAATACACTTCTGCAGATATCCAGAAACTTAGAGCCCCATTTACTACTGTTAGTCCCATATCTGAAAGAGGTGCAAAAAAACTATGGAGTCTACTAAAAGATGGTGATCAATTCATTTCCGGGCTGGGTGCTGCTACCACTCAGCAGGCTTTACAAATGTACAATCTTGACTACGAATTTATTTATGTAAGCGGATGGCAAGTTGCAGCCGAAAGCAATGGTGGGACAAATACTTACCCAGATCTATCACTTTATCCTTCGGATAGTGGTCCAAAATTTATAGAAAAAATAAATAACACCCTGCTAAGAAAAATGATTGAACTAGATAAAGGTACAATCCCTCCAATTATTGCCGATGCCGAATCTGGTTTTGGTGGGGTATACAATGTTTTTGAAATTACATCTCAGTTTATTCGTTCTGGAATTTCTGGTCTCCACTTTGAAGACCAGCTAGCCTCTGAGAAAAAGTGTGGACATATGGGAGGGAAGGTTGTTATCCCTACTCATGAATATATAAATAAATTAACTTCGGCAAGGCTTGCCTCAGATGTATTTGGATCACCTATTATTCTTATCGCTAGGACTGATTCCCTAAATGCAAAATTAATGACTTCTGATTTTGATGAGAGAGATGAACCTTATTTAAGTACAAAACGTACTCCAGATGGGTATTACCCAATAAAAAATAATCATGAAATGGCCATAACAAAATCTCTTGCCTACTCTGAATTTGCCGATGTAATTTGGTGCGAAACAAATACACCTGACCTTGGTTTTGCTGAAGAGTTTGCTACTGAGATTAAGAGAAACTATCCAGATAAAATTTTGGCTTACAACTGCTCACCATCATTCAATTGGACAGATAAATTTTCCGATGTAGAAATAGAAAAGTTCCAAAACAATTTATCTCAGTATGGTTACAAATTACAATTTGTTTCTTTGGCAGGATTCCATTCAATGGCTAGCTCAATGTACGAATTAGCTAGTAATTATAAAGGTGGAAATATGAAAGCAATTGTAGACCTACAAAAACATGAATTAGATTTATCTGAACAAGGCTACACAGCAATCAAGCATCAACAAGAAGTGGGTGGTGATTATTTTGAAGCTTTAGGAGAAATAATAATGGGCAACGATTCTGAATTACTTTCTAAAAAGGACTCTACAGAAGAAACACAATTTTAATAGAATATATACATGGAAAATTTTAAAAACAAAACAATAATTATGAGTGGCGGCTCAAGAGGTGTGGGCTTAGAAATTGCAAAGGCATTAGGTAAAGATGGAGCAAATGTTGTAATCCTAGCAAAAACTACAGAACCCCATCCAACACTACCTGGAACTATTTACACAGCTGCAGAAGAAATTGAATCTGTGGGAGGCAAAGCACTGCCCATAGTCTGTGATATAAGGTTTGAAGATCAAGTTGCATCAGCAGTGGAGCAAGCCGTAGAGGCTTTTGGAGGGATCGATATTTGTATTAATAATGCAAGTGCTATTCATCTATCCGATACGGTAAATACACCGATGAAAAGATATGATCTAATGCATAACATTAATGTGCGAGGCACGTTCTTATTAAGCCAACAGTGTATCCCTCACTTAAAGAAAAGTGAAAATGCTCATATTCTGACTTTATCACCACCTTTGAATATTTCTAGAAAATGGTTTGGGATTACCTTGGCTTATACAACAGCTAAATATGGAATGTCTTTGGTAGCCCACGGACTTGCTGAAGAATTTCAAAAAGATGGTATTGCTTCAAATTGCTTGTGGCCAAGAACATCTTTAGATACAGCAGCTGTTAGAAATGTTATTGGCGCCGAGCTTGTAAAAGGTTCGAGAAAGCCATCTATATATGCAGACGCTGCCTACGCCGTCTTAAAAAGAGATTCTTCAACCTGTACAGGAAACTTCTTTTTAGACCAAGATGTTCTAGAAGAAGAAGGTGTTACAGACTTTGATCAATATGCTATTGATTCAGATGCGACACTTGTTTCAGACTTTTTTGTTGATGATAATCCTGAAGATTGGATTCAAGCTTTATAACTTTAAAGAATATCAAGAAGAAAGCTAGCACAAAATCAAAAACGAACTTTTTTAATTATCTGTTTTCTTTAATTGAAATGAAGAACACAACTAAGGTAATAAGTCCAATAATTGGAGAAATTGCGCCGGGAGGTGAATCTCCTAAAATTAAAGGTTTATACAACCCTACCGCACCTCTTAAGATGTTCTCTAAAGCAATAAATAACAACATAAGGGGTATGAGTTCTCTCATTTTTATAATTACAACTAATAAAATACAAGACAAAACTAATTGAGAAAAACCCCATTGAGCAAATATAGAAACTATATTGTTTGCAGCTTCAGGTGAATAAGTACTAAGCGGTAACCCGGCTATAGATTCAGCTCCACCATCTTCATTAAATATATGCTCTAAGCTTCTAAAAAAATTAAATGCTACTAGCAACCAAGCAAAATAGTAAACAAATCTATTATTAGGAATTTTATTTTCTATTGAGTTAGGGAGTACTTTTCTCATATTGATAATTTTAGTTTTCTTTATTTATTGTTTTTAATATTTCTATGAAAAACTTATTGTAATTGGTGGCCAGAGGCAGAATCGAACTGCCGACCCCTTGTTTTTCAGACAAGTGCTCTA